>ERZ773218.61-NODE-61-length-120921-cov-255.301309_pt1 | contig 120921 bp, 84 predicted proteins | sample MGYA00580527_ERZ773218 | MGnify/ENA primary metagenome ERZ773218 (study PRJEB29015, sample SAMEA2737763) | human gut metagenome | biome: human gut; feature: human-associated habitat; material: faeces | place: China | collected 2012 ...
AGTTTGGTCACTACAAAGATAGATGATGCCAGCTTTATTTTTATCATAATATAAAAATTTTTTTTCTATCTATGCATTTAACGGAAGAACCTATTTTTGTCCCTTAGTGACTTTTTTCGAAATCTGTCTCTCGGGGGGTGGCACTGTTGAGGAGTAATTTCTGATGATATAATTCGTAGAAATAAAAAGTTTAGTTTAGATTATGTATATTTAATATGGGGATAAACTAAACTTTTATGTCACAGCATTACATTATACTTTTTTCTTTTGGATGGCAATTCGTTCTCCGTTAATTAGTAGTTTTGATTAATAACTTTGGGAATGTATTGACTGAGATTCCAATGTCGCCATAGCAATGCGTAAGGACATAGCTTCTGATCATGGCATCGTGACCATGGTTCAAACATACACCTCTCATCTACTGTTGTACCTGGTGACTTTTGACACCAATCATACATCTCACAACAATCATTCCCATTTTCAAATAGTTTATTGATTTCCAATATTGCAGGAAAAATGTCGATGTTATAGTTTTCTGGCTTAATTCCAAATGGAAGTACCAGCCAAAAATCGTTAGCTGAATCTTTAATAATTGGCGTGCCAATTATCCTTATGGTATTTTTTAGAGTGTTATTATTCAATGCATAACCGTCTCGTACAAGATTTATAAAGAAATATCTATGATTTATTCTTGTATTTATTGCGAAACCTAACAGATTATGAATGACATTATGAAATGGAGTAAACTCTTTTCCTTTCATATACTCTTTTAGTCTATCACCAACCATAAATGCCATATTTGTAAATCCAATTGCAAGGTTGATAGAGTTCCCCATTTGAATACATGGATTATTATAAAAATAATCAATAATGTCCTCTGGCTTCGAAGGTAAAAATTGCATTTTTTTGAAGTCAATTAATGAATGGTAAAAAACTTTTCCTGGTTCAGAAAATTGCATCGACATATCACATAGTGCAATGATGTTCAATTGATCTGATCCGAATTCCGGATAGGTCAGATTTACAACCATTTCTGCAGAACTATATGGAAAATCTGGAGCTGCGCCAGCACCATGTGTTATTTTCTTTTCAATTAAATACGCCATACTCTCCATAATAGCTCTATTTCCAAATTGTTGCTTTATACCATTTTGCCCCTTTATGTATACCTCGGTTAAAGCTTTTACGTATGGATTGGGATATTTTACTTTAATTTTTTTCTCTACGATTTTTAATGGGAAGAAATTATCCAATTGTTCAAGACTTCCTATACCAACACTATTTACTATTTTGTTAAGCTCTATATTACCATAGTTGCCAGGAATAACCATAGGAACTGTAAATTCATTATTATTTTGAGGAGCTACATTATAAACTATATTTACGGCTGCATGGATATATTCGCTATAGACGTAGGCGTTATTTAAGCCTGCATAAGTAGAAATATCTTGGAGAAAATGAATATACTCATGAATAAATACAGAAATATCTTTCTCTTTCATTGGCAGATTTAGCATTGCACTGAATCCATGCCAAAAAGGAAAAGAAACCTCTGTATAAAAAAATGCTGGCAGATAACTTCCTAAGTCCTTATTTAATTTTACAGCTCTATAGAAATTCTGTGTCATTGTCGAATTATTCCATGTTTTTTTAATACGGATTCGATTGCTATAGCAATGCTATGTATAGTTTCACGCTCAGCTAATTTTGTCTCTTCTGAAAATATCTCTAAAATTATTTCCTTCCTTATAGACTCTGTTAGTTGAATAGGAATGTTCAACTGCTTCCAGAGCATGGAAATAACCTTGTCATAGTACTTTATCTTAACATTTACGGCATATTTAATTAAAGCACTCTTAACAGACACCATAGCTTCTCTATTAATGATCAATTTATTCTCCGTTTCTTCGTTACCAGTATTAAAATCAGTATCTTTTATGACATCACTAATTACATCGAACATATAGTTGTCCGGTAGATTATTAGTTGTTCCAATATAAACTATCACTATAAAATCTGATATAATAAAAGTGAGTACGTTGTTCTTGTAATTACAGTATTGGAATCCTTTTTGAGTATCCTTGCAATAATTTGGACAATATAGTAATTTGTATTTAAAGATATCTGGATTTGGTTTGTTTCGTTCGTTGAGCTGACCATTATTGTCAAGGTATGATAGCAGCATTTTATGTAGTGCTTTTGATGTTGATTCGTCAAGTTGGAATCCGAAATTCTTACGACAAGAATTCATTCTCCATATAACAGAAATCCAGAAATAATAAGCTATGGTACCATCAATTTCTTTGTCTTGTTTAAACGCATCAGCATATGGGGATTCTAATAGATCAGCTAAAAGCCTTTCACATGTAGGACAAAACACATAATCTCTTGCGTCTGGATTATTTTTTAATTCCTCAATACGCTTCTCGTCATTAAGGCTGTCCTCATTAAATATTTCATCGTATTTAGTGCTTGGAATGGCTCCAACGTATGTTGATCTGCCTATATCGGTAATTGATATTTGCAAATCTCTTCCCCTCTTACCAGAATTATCATAACTATCATACATTGACACCAAGAAACTCGGCACAATGTGTGAATTGGTTTTTGACGCATCCGCTTTACCACATATCAAGCATGGACCATGTTCATAGTGAATATCAACAGATGTGTTTTCTTCATTCTTTTTCTTCTTTTTTGTCTTCGCCCTATATGTTTTAGCATGCGCTTTCTTGAGCATATGCAATCTTCGAATTGCAGGATTTATCATAACTATATGAATTTGTTTTCAATTAAACACTGAATAGAATTGCATATCAATTATAGTCTGTTAATATGTAGAATACCGTTGAAGAGTAATAGAGTCTTAATGTAAATAGGGTAATTTGCATATTCCCTAATAGAGCTCCATGCTTAATGTTAATCAGTACAATTAACTAATTTGATTTTCTAAATGTACCTCTAGCAAATCCCTCACCAATAAGTGTTTGACTGTCTTTGATTTCAAACAACAAATCGCTCTTGTCTGTCCTTATTCTAACGATGTCCTCGTCCACCTCATAGCTTGATGCAAAGGAAAATCCAAAGATGGCATCAACAATTGTCACAGTCCTCTTTCCTCTGAATATTAATTTCCTATAGAAAGCACAATCTTTTGAAACAAATATTCCTTGAAGGTGTGCGTAGGTTTTGTATTGCTTTCTATCTGAAATGGGTAGACCGATATATTCTGATAGATACTTCTTGATGTTGGTTGCTATTTCCCTTTCGTCGTCAATGCCGTATTGATCTTTAATATAAAAGGCAAAAGGAATGTATTGTTCATTCAGAGATATTGTGTAATCCTCATAATTCAATATTGAATCAACCGTGATTGAAACCAATTTGTCATCAACAAATCTGTATGTTTTCTTTTGAATAATCGCTGGCGTAACTTCCAATAGCGAATCAACGATAGAACGCACTCGCTCTTCTGTCTTCACGATACTGTCTAAATCTTGAATCTGCAATATTGATGATTGGCATTCAAACGCCTTTAGAGTGTCAATAGATGAAAGATATTCTTCTTTGTTTAGCGTATCAGTTCCATAGAACATAAAGTTATCAGATAAAATCTGATTGACTTTTTCTTTTTCAAAGCAATTCTTAGCTTCTATTAAATCCTCGACAATCATCTGTTTGCTCTTCTTACAAGCAGAGAAAATAAATACACAAACTAAAATAGGAATAAATTTCTTCATATCAACAACTTCGTTTTATTATTTCTTTGATATATGTTGAAAACAAAAAAAGATGAAAGGCTTAACGGATTACCCACGTAGTACAATTCAGCAAACCACCTTCTATAGCTACTTCGTTATAGTTAATCGTTTCAATGACTTTATCAGGAAAAGCCTTTTGTATAATGTCAACAGCTTCTTTGTCTTCTTCCCTTCCAAAAATAGGTACAACAATAAGGTTATTCACCTCCAAGTAATTCACATATATACCAATAGCGCTATCACGATGTTTACTATCCTTGGTGGAAAAGAATGGCACATCTATATATTTCAAGTTGTATTTCTCAAAAATCTTTCGCCTGTCATCTTGAATGTATTTGTAATCATCAGATAATCTGTTCCCAAGAATAGTGCTCTTATTCACGAATCTAACCATACCATCGGCATGTCCAGTAAAATCTTCATCTTTTGAATTTAATGCCTTAATAATTATAATCTCACATTCCAACAACTTGCCTAATTCGTCAATAAGTTCGTTTCTTGTTTTTTCAGGGTTTTCAGAGAATATTCTATCAGATAATATTGCTCGACCTTCGCATATAAGGACATTGCCACCATCAAGATTGATGTCTGAACTTTGTGCATGGATATCGTTCACTCTGCAAACTTCTTCGACATCCGAGCGAGATTCCTCCCAATTTTTATTTCCCTTAAGGTAACTTGGATTATATTTGAATTGTATGAATTTCCCAGATTCAGTTTGGACAGGCATATAGTCGCGGCACCAAATATCTTTAGTTCCCTTCAAGAATGCATATTTGACGCTATGCTTTTCTAAAATTCTAATGAGTCTGTTGCAAGCATCAGGATACTTAGTCATTAGCAATTCAGACATATATACTGTTTGCTCTGTAAAACCCTTAAGAGTATTGTCACTAGTCTCTTTTTCAACTGATGTCACTAAGGTATCTTTATGTAATTCTTCTTCTGTGTGCTGTTTCATATTAGAAGCGGTAATTGAAGACATGTTATATCCAACTACATCCTTAACTAATGCAGGAGTAGGTTCGATGTAATTTTTATTGCATATATCAAGGAATAGTGTTTCTCTGCCCAGTTTACCCAATGTAAATCGCTCTATATATTCATCTGTTATTCTCTTATTAATTTCAGGATAATTATTGATTCTTTTAAGGATTATTCTTCGCTCTTTATCTGTTAACTTTTTGTCCAATAATTCTTCATACAACTCATTTATTGGCCGCTTCTTAAAAAGTTGTACCAAATCACATTTGAAACCAATAAAGGCAGCAATTGTAATAATACTACCGACTATACCAAGGATTGATTCTATATTCATAATAAAATTGTTTTGTGATGAATAATAATTGACGTTACTTTTATGTAAAACAGGATTTGTATTATCAATATAGCAAATCATTTAATTTCTCTGCCTCTACTCTTAGTTTTGTCGGGTTTTGTTCGGCCAGTTTCTGTAGGTTGAGAAGTTTCCATTTGACAGATGGGAAGTCTTTGAAATGTTCAAACTCATAGTTGTCCCATTCTGGCTCGCCATATTCAAAACTAACGAGAAAACGACGGTCTGCATCTGTTAAGATGTTATTAACGTCAGATATTAGTTTTGTACGAGTTTCTTCAAATTCTTCGTATGAAAATGGAGTATCGGTCATACCAACAAATTGATTGGCAAGAGCCTCATGCTGATCTATAAGAGTCGGAGCAAACGATTCATGAATGGGACGGTCACTGCCAAGTAAACAGAAAATGAGACCTTCACGGCAATCCTTTAGTGGAATGGTCATGTACTTTACATCGAATAGGTCACGAGGATGTTGACGCGAAAGTGCTGCAGCGACCTTACCTCCATAGAGTAGTGAAATAGGAACAATATCAGCGATACAATATACTTGGAACTCATCCTGAGCCTTTTCGCATAATGGAAGATGCATTAACTCACCACCTACGATACCTCGTTTTGTTTGGTTAACCTCAACCTTGACTTGTTTGCCTCGATATTCGCATAGCAATTTACAAGTATCATAGTTTGAAATGATGTGCATACCAGGGAAAGCTTTACGTGCTTTCTCGCTAATCGATTTCAGATGGAAGTTAATGTCATCAATACTTTTCTTACGGTTTGCTAAGGGAATATAAGTGAGATCAATGTCAACTGAATACCTAGGCAGATTCCTAAGGAAAAGATTGATTGCCGTTCCCCCGTGTACAGCAAAAACCTTTTCTTCCATAACCAAAGGTAAAAGACGCAATAGGAGATCTACCTTCTGAGCATAAACGCTTGATTGTATATCTTGTTTATTCATATTCTGCTAATTCTCTCGGAATTGTGATTTTATATTTTGAGACATAGACACCACCTTTGCACAATTGTATTTTAGAAGTGCCAAGGTTTATTCGGCTAACATCAATTGCTTTATACCAAGGATAATTAGCCTTTTCTGCCATATAGAGAAACATTCTCTTGACAGTCATGTTATTGGTCGTTTCAAGCAACTGTTGAACTTTGCTTGGGCGAAGTGCCGTTAATTGCTCCATGATGTAATATAAGTCCATGAAGCTATATCTATTTGGAGCCAATAGAAGACATTCCATGAAAGCAAGTTCTGGGGAAGATGCTTGTACGGTATAATTATCTTGCTTTATTGCTTGTTTCTGGATTAGACCGAAAGCCGATGTCGTGAAAAACTCTATTGTCATATCAAACAAATCGCTTTTTGCCCATTGAGGAGTTCTTGGCTCATTGCTAGCAACCATTAGTTGTGGTTTCCCCATTGGTACAAAATGGTAATAACCAGAAAGCTCAAGAGCAGAGTGGGCTGCTACGCGATACTGTTTACCAGTTTGTTCCTGGCAACTTGCTAAAGCAGCCAATGCTGATAGAGAATCTCCGCTACGATACATGACGCCCTTAGATAAGGATGTCAGCCAGCCAGATTTACGGTACTGCTTCATCAACTGGTCTGAATACCCCTGCTTCTTTAATCCTTCGGAAAACAGTATTCCTCCTGGAAGAATATTCATTAGCAATGAGTTGATTTTGCTCTTTGTCTCTATAGCCATACTTTATAATACGTAGAATATTTCAACCGCAAAGATATATTATTTCTTTGATAAAACCAAATGTTTGGTTAAAAAAATATGCGTTTTTCTATAGTTTTACTTTAGTTCATAGCAAAATTCGTTTTAGTTTGAAGAAAAGAATTACCCTAGGGGTTTAGGTTTAGTTTACACCACTATATATAAAGAGGGTTAAACTAAACCTATTTAGCGATGTAGAATCTACTTTCCCACGCAGAACTCCCGGAATATTTTCTGGAGCGTTTCTTCTGTTGTTATCCGCTCTTCGCCGGTGATGTCGGCGAGGTGGTCGATGACCATGCGGAGGTCTTCTGCAAGGAGGTCGCCGCTGAGACCGATGTTCATGGAGTCGATGACACGCTGCAGACATTCGTCGGCACGGAGAAGGGCAGAGTAGTGGCGGGCAGAAGTTATCACGATGTCGCTCTCTGAAATCTGGGGTATGTCGGCAGCCTCTACGATGAGCTGCTCAAGCTGTGGAATGTTGGTGCCGTATTTTGCGCTGATGTCCACTGTCTTGTAGCCGGTACCGGCCAAGGAGTCAGACAACCAGTCTGATGCCAGACCGGTAGCGGCAGAAGGGGTCTTGACAGACTCGTCAGCCGAAGTCGTTTCGCCAGACTTGTCAATCTTGTTTCTCACCACGATGAGTCTCTTTCCGTCCACATGCTCCTTTATGTCGTCGATTTCAGCCGTTGTCGGCTGCCGGTCGATAAGCCAGAGCACTATCTTCGCCTCCTGCAACTTCTGGTAAGTGCGCTCTATGCCGATGCTTTCCACTACGTCGTCGGTGTCACGGATGCCGGCGGTGTCGACGAAGCGGAACTGTATGCCGTTGATGATGGTGGAGTCTTCAATGAAATCGCGTGTCGTGCCGTGTACGTCGCTCACGATAGCCTTCTCCTCATGTAGCAGGAGGTTGAGCAGCGTGCTCTTTCCCACGTTGGTGTTGCCGACGATAGCCACCGGTATGCCGTTTTTCAGTGCGTTTCCGATTTCAAACGAATGGATGAGAGATACGAGTCGCTGATGGATGTCGTTGGCAAGGGCGTATAGCTCCGTGCGGTCGGCAAACTCCAGTTCCTCGTGGTCAGAGAAGTCAAGTTCCAGTTCCAGTAGCGAAGTGAGCTTCAGCAGATGCTCGCGCAGGTCAGACAGCTCGTTGCTGAAGTGTCCCTTCAGTTGGCTGAGTGCCATGTCGTGAGTGGCCTTGTTGGTAGAGCTGATGAGGTCAGCCACGGCTTCAGCCTGCGAGAGGTCCATCTTGCCGTTGAGGAAGGCACGCTGAGTGAACTCACCCGGTCCGGCAGCCGCGCAGCCGTTCTCTATCAGCAGCGTCATCACCCTCTGCAGTATATACGCCGAGCCATGACAGGAAATCTCCGTGGAGTCTTCGCCCGTGTAAGAATGAGGAGCACGGAACACGCTCACCAGCACTTCGTCCACGGTCTCTCCCTTCCCGTCGGTTATCCTGCCGAAGGCGATGGAGTATGGCGCTCTGTCGTGCAGCTGCCTGTCGGTTTTTCCCGCCGGCGAGAATATCTTTTCTGTTATCTCAATCGCCTCATTGCCAGAGACTCTTATTATTCCTATCGCACCGCCCTGTGCGGTGGCTATTGCGCATATCGTTGGGTCGTTATTCATTTTTTGTCTTTTAATAAGTGCAAATGTACGCTTTTTTATTTAATTTTGCACTCGATAAAGAATATGACTTCCATAATAAGAGAAGAAATGTTTTTGGGATGGTCATTTCAATAGGATAAAGAAAACAAACAACGGTAACGATACAGCACGTGGATTTACATATATTCAACCCCGAACACGATATAGCACTCGCTTATGACGTGCCACACCTCACGATACCCCATGTGGCTCAGGAGATGCGTATGAATCTTGGTTTTCTGCCCGCTTTCTGGGCGAAAGATGGAGATGCCGTCCTTGTTGACGACATCAAATATGCCCTGAAAGCATCCAAACAGTATAAGGGGATGATTGCCGACGTGCTGTTCGTGGAGAAGACCGACCTCGCCTCGCTGCCCCTTGATGGCGTGAAGCCTTGGGGATGGGACTGCAGGGTATGTGCGGAACTCGCCGAAAACGGAGTCGCCGCCGACATCCTGCCCACCGAGGGACAGCTTGCCGACGTGCGCCGCTTCTCAGACCGCGAGCAGACGAAGGAAATGCTGCACGCGGTGAGAAAAGGAATTGAAGGCGATACCTGTGGCGAGAGCTTCGTGGCTACTGCCATGGATGAGGCTCAAAGCATCATCCGCCAGCTGGGCAATGCCGTGGTGAAAGCCCCGTGGAGCTCGTCGGGCAGGGGAGTGCGCTATGTCAGCGACGCTGCCGACCAGCCCAAACTGTCATGGATAAGACACACGCTGCAACACCAGGGCAAGGTGATGATAGAACCCCGCTATAACAAGATGTGCGACTTCGCCATGGAGTTCGTCTCCACTCCCGATGGAGGCGTGAGATATTGCGGACTGTCGGTGTTCAAGACCCTCAACGCCCAGTATACGGGCAATGTGGTGGGCAGCGAGCGGTTCAAGCGCGACATTCTCAGCCGCTATGTCAGCGAGACGCTTCTCGACGACATAGCCAGTCGTCTGGAGCAGAATCTCACCGCCATGCTCTCCGGACGCTATGCGGGAGAACTCGGCGTCGACATGATGGTTGTGGCTGGAGCCGAAGGCGACAGGTTCCTGCTCCATCCGTGTGTGGAGATAAACCTGCGCCGCACGATGGGCCATCTCGCCCTCTCGCTCTATGGCGGTGATGACGAGCACGCACGGTTGATGAGCATCGTACACGACGTGAACTACCAGCTGAAGCTGCAACGCATCGAAGGCGAATACGTCAACGTGTTGTAAGGCGAAACAGACAATTACTAACAAATCAAAATAGCATAACCGATTATGAAAAGAAAGTACCTTCTGCTGATGATGCTCGCATTGCCTATGGCAGCGCTGGCACAGTACAAGTCGCAGGTGTGGAGCCCTGACAATGGCAACGGCACCTACACCAACCCCGTTATCAATGCCGACTATAGCGACCCCGACGTGTGTGTCGCCGGCGAAGACTATTACCTCACGGCAAGTTCGTTCAACTGCATCCCCGGTCTGCCCATCCTCCATTCCAAGGATCTGGTAAACTGGGAGATAGTAGGCCATGCCGTTAAGGAACTGGAGCCGAAGCAGGAATTCGACCGGCCATCCCACGGCAACGGCATCTGGGCTCCGTCAATACGCTATCACAACGGCGAGTTCTATATCTATTGGGGCGATCCCGACTATGGCGTGTTTATGGTGAAGGCAAAAGACCCCGCCGGCGAATGGTCGAAGCCGCTGTGTGTGATTCCGGGCAAGGGACTGATAGACACCACACCACTCTGGGACGACGACGGCCGCTGCTATCTCGTCAACGCATACGCCAACAGCCGTTCGCGTTTCGCCTCCGTAATCGCTATCCGTGAGTTGTCTGCCGACGGTACTAAACCCATCGGCAACCCCGTGATTATCTACGACGGCAACGGCACCGAGAGCCGCACTTGCGAAGGACCGAAGATATACAAGCGCGACGGATGGTATTGGGTGATGTTCCCTGCCGGCGGTGTGCCGACCGGTTTCCAGGTGGCGATGCGCTCCAAGAATCCGTTCGGTCCATACGAGAGCAAGGTGGTTCTCGCCCAGGGCAAGACAAAGATAAACGGTCCTCATCAGGGCGCATGGGTACACACCAAATTCGGCGAAGACTGGTTTCTGCATTTTCAGGACAAGGAAGCCTACGGCCGCGTGGTGCATCTGCAGCCTGTGACATGGAAGGACAACTGGCCTGTGATGGGCGTAGATAAAGACGGCGACTACTGTGGCGAACCCGTCACGACATACCGCAAGCCGAAGACCTCAGGCAAGGTGCAGGTGGTGAATCCGGCAGAGAGCGATGAGTTCAGCGACACCAGACTCGGACTGCAATGGCAATGGCATGCCAACTACAATGAGACCTTCGGTATGCCGACAGCCTTCGGTTCGTATAGAGTATACACCCACAAGGTGTCGGAGAAATTCCAGAACCTCTGGGAAGTGCCCAACCTGCTGCTGCAGAAGACACCAGCCGACAAGTTCACAGCCACCACCAAAATCCGTTTCACATCAAAAGACCAGAACCAGACCGGCGGACTGCTGATGATGGGTCTTGACTATTCAGGACTTGTGGTGAAGCGTGTGGGCAATGATTTCCAGCTGCTTCAGATTTCATGCAAGAGCGCCGACAAGGGCAAACCGCAGACGGAGCAGCTTATCGCCACACTCAAGCCAACGGCAGTAGACCAGATAGACTATCAGCCAGGCACTCACATCGACATCTATATGCGTATGAGCGTGAACGATGGCAAGATGCATTTCTCTTACAGTCTCGACGGCAAGAAGTACACCAAGTGTGGCACCGAGTTCACCATGCGCGAAGGCAAGTGGATAGGAGCCAAGATAGGCTTCGTGGCATACGAGCCAGGACAGAAGACCAACCGTGGCTGGATTGATGCCGACTGGTTCAGAGTGACCAGAAAGTGAAAATGAGATCTGTAGGAAAGGCATTCCTGTAATGCCGCAATGTATGAAAATGCAGTTTGCAAAAAGGAACCGTGTCGGATTAGTTTCTGACACGGTTTTCTTTTTCTCATAGTTCTATTATTTTAGTTTATATTCTTTTTAAACATGTGTACAGACATAGTCTGCTATTTAAAATATTATAAATGTAACACCTTTTTCAGAATCCTTTTTGATACAAAGACAAAAAGATAAATGTGAAGGCACACAAGGAAGGAGCGAAAAAATGAAAAGTTTAGAGAAGAAAGAGCGAAAAAACACCTGTTAACTGTTAACTCTGTTAACCCATGGTTGTTCTTCCGCTCTTTATCTTTCTATGTATCAGCCTTACATATCCTGCATAGACAAGCCTATCAGCTGCACTTCGTTATACTTTCCGAAATTACTACGAATCGATACAAATTTCTCCTGTAAGAGTTTAGGATTATATCGGTCGGCATTACGCTTCACTTCTGCCACCAATGCCGTCTTGTCAATATCGTTGAGTGCGATAAGGTCTATCTCGTTCATTCCTTTCCTGTCCCAATAATTTCCAACCAAGGTAACACGCTCCTCCTCAGCAATCTTTTGGCGAAAATATTGTTCCAGTACTAGTCCCGTATAGTCATTGTAATCTCGCTCCACGATTTCCAAGAGCAAGTCGTTGCGCTCCGTTTCTATCAAAGCTTGATTAGGCAAGACGAAACGGAACCAGAAGCGCAGGAAGCAATCTTCCACACTCCACCTGAGGTTTCTACTGCCAGGCTTGCTAAACATCGGTGTCAACTTGCTCACATAGTTATAGTCTTCCTCCAGTCGCTTCAGATAGGTACCCGTATTCTTGCCGATGATATTATCTATCTGGTTCTGAACTTTCATTCCCCCAGCTACCAGCTGCATGATGCTGAGATAGTTGGCATAATCCTTGCCAAACTCCGACAACACAATTTCCTTACCCTCTGTGATTAAAGGACTTTCCGAGCTTGTTGCCCAACGGAGCATACTCTCTTTGTCGGTCGCTCCTGCATCCATCAGCAAGGCGATGTATTTAGCTACACCACCAGTCAACATATACAGGCAAAGCAAGTCTTCAGAAGTATAGTTGGGGTTGTAGTCATGCAAGATTTCCTTGATAACGCTTATCCTAAATGGCTTGAGCCTTATCTCGCAATCCTTCCTGCCATATAGAGGCTCGTCATCGTTATCGAAGATTTTGTGCATCATGCTATAGATGCTGCCACAAGCCACGAGATTGACCATGGTTGATTCGTGGTATCTATCCCAAATATCCTGAATATGGCTTGGGATGGCTGGATTCACATTCAAGAAGTTTTGGAACTCATCGAAGACGATGGTAAAATGATGTTCCTTTCCATACTTCATGATTTGCTCGAAGAACTGTGCAAAAGTCTCCATTCTACCATATACTTGAAGTCCCAGCACTTCCTCAGCTGCCTTTTGGAATTTCTCCGCCAACACACGTTCGTTGTCCTTCGACACATATAGATACAGCATCTTCTGCTCTTGCTCCGTCTTGAGTAAAAGAAGCGTCTTTCCGATACGTCTTCTGCCTATCATCACAGTAAAAAGGGAATGCTTAGCCGATTTTTCCCAGTTCCTGCGCAGTATCTCTATCTCCTTTTTCCGATCATAAAACTTCATAATGTAACAGCCGTTAAATTAATGCGCGTTAAATAAGCATCGCAAAGATACAATATTTTGTCATCAAGATTCATAAATCTCGAGAAAAACATACTTTTGGGGCAATAAAAGACAAAAAAGTTAAGAAATAAGACAGATTAGAAACAAAAAGGGGCACGATTGGTCGTGCCCCAAATATTATAAGGATGCTTTCATCTTATTCTACAGCCACTTTTTTCACGCTACCATCGCTATACTTCACGATATTCAATCCCTTGGTTGGACCTATTTACCTTATTGTCTGTATATAAAAGAGGTATAAAGTCAAATGCCTTGTATTTGAGAAAATAACACTCTTTTGGGCAACTTTATGTGGATATAATCTTTATTACCGGTTAAAAGCAGTAACTTTGCGGCAAACACAACGTTTTCGTTAAGTCAGATGAGCAGAGCCAAGCTTGCTTGAGCTTTGCCATGGCGAGAAAAGGTGCCATGAAATGGAACAAATAATTGAAGCATGGCGGATTTAAATCGTGTCAAGACCGTATTGGCAGAAAGAGGTATTATGAGTAAATGGTTAGCAAAGACATTGCATAAGGACCCTGCCACAGTATCTAAGTGATGCAACAACCACGCACAACTCGACTTGAAGACATTGGCACAAATAGCCGATGTTCTCAATGTGGATATACACGAGTTGATTTGCCATACAAAAGTGGAATGAACAGAATATGAGATATACTATCGAAGAGATACGTCAGATGCCCGAAGGGCAGACTTTCGACTGCAAGAGCATTCATATAGAACCGAAGGCTCTCGCCAACACTATTGTCGCTATGGCAAATGCCGATGGCGGCATGATAGCCGTAGGTATATCCGACAAGACTCGTCGTATCGAGGGTGTCAACCAAGACAAGGCTCATTTGAACGAGATACTTCGCACTCCGTTTGATTTCTGTGTACCCACCATTTCTGTTACGACAGAGTTCATGCCTTGCCAAGACAGCGAGGGCAATGACAACCACATACTGATAATCCATGTCCCGGCCAGTCCTCGCCTCCATGCCAACCAAGCCGATGAGGTGTTTTGGCGGGTGGGCGACAAGTCGCGTAAGCTACCCTTTGAGGAACGTCTGCAACTGATGTATGACAAGGGTGAACGATACTATGAGGACAGCCCTGCCTACGATGCCACTATCGAGGATATCGACATAGATGCAGTAAAAGCATATATGAAGCGCATTGGTTATGGCAAGTCTCCAATGGAATACCTGCAAGAGAACAAAGGATTCCTGACTTACAAGGGCGATGTACCACAAGTCAGCACTGCCTGCATCTTGCTCTTCGGTAAGAATCCCCAGAACTTTTTCCCTCGTGCCCGTGTCCGTTTTATCAAGTACTATGGTACGGAAGAGAAAGTCGGCAGGGAAATGAACGTCATCAAGGATGTCACCTTCGAGGGGCGCATCCTCGACCAGATACAGAAAACCATCGACTACCTCGAAACGCAAGTGAAGGAACATTCCTATCTCGGTGAGGACGGACTCTTCAAGACCGACAGGGAATATCCTAAGTTCGTGATACAAGAGATGACGGTAAACTCGGTTTGCCACCGCGATTATAGCATCAAAGGAACGGAGATACAGATAAAGATGTTTGACGACCGACTTGTGTTCGAGACCCCAGGTAAGCTGCCAGGTATCGTCCGCACCGACAATATCCGCCACACCCATTTTTCCCGTAATCCCAAGATAGCCGAGTACCTGAAAGCCTACGACTATGTAAAGGAGTTCGGTGAAGGAGTTGACCGTATGTGTCGTGAGCTTTCTGCCATTGGCACGAAGGAACCCCAATATCATTTGGTCGCCTTTATAATGAAAGCTTCTGTGTGGGCTAATTTATTGGAGGAAGGACAAGAAAAAACTATATCCGACCAGAAGCGACCAGAAAGCGACCAGATAAGCGACCAGATAAAAATGATTTTAGAACTAATCAAGGAAAAGCCACAAATAAGTAGAAGCGAAATTTCACACAAAATGGGACTTCATGAAAGTAGTGTGAAGCGTCGTCTGAAGATGATGGTTGATAAAGGTATTATTCAACGCATAGGTTCCGACAAAGGTGGTCATTGGCAAATCAGCAATAACTAAATTAAAAAAAATGAATTCACAATTAAACAAATTGGATTATACAAAGCACTCCAATTCAAATTGGATAGAAAAACGCAAAAATGGCATAGGACTTACCGATTCTTTTTTGATGGATTCATCAAATAATGAGATCGGAGAGATTATGTCATCATTCGATACTCATGGATTTGCAGTAATAAAAGGAGATAAGGGTTATGGATTGATAGACAAACAATTGAAAGTGGTCCTTGATTGCTCGTACATTTTTAAATATAACAGATGTGGTCCTGACTTTGCATACCATTATTTAGTTGTACAGAAAAATGGGTGTTATGGTCTGGTAAATGAAATTGGGAAAATTGTTGTTCCGTGCCAATATCCAGGCTTTGCATCTTTTAGTAATGCCGATAATAATAATTTATTAGACAGGGGATTTTTATGTATTACAGACGGTAATAAGTATGGTTTGATTGAAATAGCCAATTCAAATCAATATCTACTTAATTGTGTTTACGATAGGATTGTATTTCATTCAAACAAACGATATATCTGGCAGGATTTCTTGTATGCAGCCGATAATAGGTATATTGTTGGTTATTCTGCAAAATCATGTACTGTGTTTGATGTTCTATCACGTCAGTTTTTTACCATCAATGAGCTGGTATATAACATTGAAGTTATTTTCAATAATCATATTATTGCTATTTCAAAGTACTCTAAAACAGATGACACTTTGAAATATAAAATTCTTTCAATAGAAAATGGTATTACAATGAATGAAAAAGAATATGACGGACTAGCAACTTTAGATGGGAAATATATACAAGTACGCCAGGGTGAGAACTGGGGTATTTTTGATTTGTCAGAAAATAAAGAGATTATTCCATGCCAATATTTTCACGGAGAGAAACAGAGTGGGTATTCTGTTCACTTTTGTCCAGATTTCATGATAAAACCCAATGAGGAATTGATATTGGTTTTAAATGATGGCTTGTGGGGTTATATTAACAAAAGCAACAACTTAGTTATTGACTGTATTTATGAGAAAGCAAGACCTTTTTCTGATGGTATGGCGGCTGTTTATCAACATTTTTATTGGAGATTTATAAACTCAGATGGTGAATTTGTAGGAGGGAAATATGAAGAAGTATTGGATTTTAAGGAAGGAATGGCTGGTGTAAAAGAATTCGATAAATGGGGATATATTAACAAGTACGGAATTCAGATTATCCCTTCCCGTTTTTCTGAAGCAAAATCTTTTGCAGAGGGATTGGCACCGGTGGCTTTTAAAAATAAGTGGGGATACATAAATGAAATGAATGAAACAGTCATACCTTTCCGATATAAGTGGGCATATCCATTTAATGATGGAATTGCAAGTGTTAATGATTATGGTGGTAATGGACATATTGATAAAAATGGAAAATGGATTGATTATGAAGAATATAAACAAGATAATAATACCTATCATAACTATGAAGCAGAACGTTGGGATGCACTAACAGATGGAATGGAAGGCGATTACCCTGGTTCTGGCGTTGACTACGATTTATTAGGATTTTAATAACGGAAACAAATGTTCGCAAAAGGATATACAAATATTAGGGCGATGATAGAAACCCAATATGGGATTTTATCACAAATGATAATGGATATAGCTTACAGATACCAGACGCAATTAAAAGAAACAGAGGAAGAGAATGACCGATTTGCGCAGGAAAATTCAGATAGAGATTACGATGTCTATCATAGTATCTTGAATAGTCTTAGTGATGTTGAGGAAAGGTCGTATTGTTTGATGACGGAAAGCAGAAAGATTCTGTTTTGTGCGATTTCTTCATACTATGAGACAATGCTCAACGAAATAGTCCTGTATTATAAAATTGCAAACAATGCCACCCAGCCATCACAAATACTTGATTCAATTCTTAAAGCATATAAGATAAAGTATGGAGAAGAGATAACTTGTAGAGAAGAAAATGTGGTGTATGCCAACTCTATTTATAGGTTACTACGTAACCTCTATATGCATGGTTCCCTATCGAAAGAAAAGGATAGATGTACGCTATTCAATTATGCAGGAATTACCAAAGGCTTAAAGACATTTGGTATAGATACAATTGTAATTACGGATAACGACTTTTTATTTAAAGCACTTGATTGTTTTAAGTCGATTCTTGTTTGTATCGATGATGCTTTTATGAAACAATTGTCAGAAGAACAAAAGCAATTGATGAGGGCTAAGGATATTATACGAGAAGCGATTAATAACTATCCTCCTGAAATGCCTGGGATAGAGGATGAATATCCTCCTTTTTGTTCGATTAGGATACACAGATTACTATGTGAGGCAGAATCCTTACTACTTAACATAGCCAAGCAAGGTAATGCAGAAGCTCAAATGTTATTAGCAGATTTGTATATATCTGCTTTTGAGACCCCACAGAAAAAGAAAGGATTTTTCTGGCTAAAGAAGGCTGTTGCACAGAATTATTTACCAGCAATCCAAATGCTTAGAGAAGTGAACCATTGACAACCTTTGTCAACCCAGTCCACGATATAACGCTTTTTGCCTATCAGCTTCAAATTTGTCCTTCATCGTAACCACTCGTAAACCCTTGTCAACTACGTTCACAATATGACAAAATAAAAGCTCCGCAATTTCTCCACGGTAGAAATACGCTGCAAAAATATGTGGAAAATAGGGAACTGCCAAAAAGCACTCGGAAAGTGTTAAAAATCAAAGAGTTTTGAAAATCAAGGCTTTATGGTTAGTTATAAGGCTCTAAATACAAAGGCGAAAAAGATAAATGTGAAGGACACAAGGAAGAAGCGAAAAAATGAAAGGTTTACTACGCTAACGGCATTTTTTTTAATGGGTTAGCGTAGTAAGCTTTTGCAATAGCGTTATAATCCAAAGCTCTTTTTGGCTTGCCATTTATTCATTAAGCTCAATATTCCCCACAAACATTTTCAATTTATCAACCAGATATAATGGAAGATAAAGCAAATCATCGTCCTTCCTCATGTTAAGAGCAGAAAGGCGAATTGATAGTTTAGGGAGATATTGCTTACGATAATACGCCAGGCTCTTCGCCGTGACATTCTTGTCAGCCTTAACCTCGATAGGAATGATTTTACCTGTATCCTGCAAAAGAAACTCCACTTCTGCCGTATTGCCAGAAGTCCAATAATAATGCTGACTGCCATACTGGCGAACCAAAGCCTGAAGGACATAGTTTTCTGTCATCACTCCCTTGAACTCCGTAAAGAGATTGTCGCCCATCAATATCGTAGTAGCATCCAAATCAAACTTGCGCCCCAATAAACCCACATCATTGAGATAAAGCTTAAAGGCATTGTCTTTTTTATAGGCAGAGAGCGGCAGGCAAGGAGTTCCTATCGCCGAAACCCGATGCACCAATCCAGCCAGGCACAACCATTCGATGGCTCCCTCATACTCACGTGCCCTAGCCCCTTTCTGAATATCAGCATAACGGAACTTCTTGTCCTCACGAGCCAGCTGATTCTGCAAATTGCCCCAAACCTGAAACACACGTGGGATATCCTTGTTGCTGATGTGCTTGGCAAAATCCAGGGAATAAGACTGGAGGATAGCATCCTGAACCACCTTTACTTCCGTCCACGAACGAGTATCGATGTAGACACTTACCGCCTCGGGCATTCCTCCTAACACAAGATACAACTTGTAAGCATCTATCAGCTGCTGGTGCAACACCTCGGGCACAGCCATCACCTCATCTATCATCTGATAAGAATGATAGAGCTGAGCATCTGCTGCCCTCAGATATTCAGCAAACGATACGGGATAAAGCGTCATAAAGTCCACCTTGCCCACAGGGAAAGACGCTCCTGTACGATTAAGAGCCACTTCCAGGAGTGAACCTGCGCACACAACAGCGTACTCAGGAGCATCCTCACAGAAATATTTCAAGCTATTCAAAGCTTCATTGCATTCCTGAATCTCATCAAGAACAATCAGAGTGGAAGTTGGAGAAATTCTATTCCCCGTCATCAGCTCCATCAACTTAATGAGTTTCAAGGGTTCTTTGGTACGTTTAAAATCCTCCTTCATGGCTGGCATCGTATCGAAGTTGATGTATACCATATCCTCAAAAGATTCCCTGCCAAACTTCTTCAATGCCCACGACTTGCCTACTTGGCGTGCGCCCTGCAACACCAAGGGTTTGCGACGCGGATTCTCCTTCCACGCCTTCAATTTATCTAATATACCTCTTTGTATTTCTGCCATAATTCCTTCATTAATATGATTTTTCGGCAAAAATACACATTTCTAATATCAAAAAGTGGCAAACTTGCACATTTTTAATATTAATTGGAATTAGAACCTTTATAACGGAGTATTCAAATAAAAAGAAAGAGCGGAAGAATAACTGTTAACTCTGTTAACCCAAATCGGGCATTAGGGCTTGCTTGGATTTTGTTTTTTAGAAGGGTGGATTTCGTTTGGATTTTAATGAGTAATAGTGGGCTATTGCGAATTTAAAACAGGCAAAAGACGCCTTATAAAAAACAAAAGACTGCAAGCAGTTATAAAACACAGCATTAAAACGGTCTAATGACCGATTGGGATTCGATTGTCTTATTTGTAGTCAAAAATGGCTGTTTATACGTCATATCCTTGCGCTTCTTAATTAAAATACATAAATTTGCAGACAATTCGTCAATATGGCAGCATGTGGGATACATGCGAAACAAAAGTATAAACAAAAGGGAAAACGTTATGAACAGATTACTTACCACATCGTTCGTTTTAGCCGTCGCGGCAGGCATGGCATATACAGCATTTGCCACCGATGACAACAAGGTCTTAGTAGGCAAAATACAAACCGCCAATCCGGCCAAAGACAGTAAGGCATTACGCCTGGAATACCGTCCTGCGCCATTTCCGTCGAGCATGCCCCGCACCATCCGTCGTGCCGATGCCAAGGGAGTAAAGGCAGACTTCAGTGTGAAGAACGCCGCGACAGGGCAGGAAACGGTATGGGCAGAGAACTTCGACAACGGTACGCTTGCCGACTGGACCCAGGACAATGGCGAAGGCAACAACGTGACCTTTACCCTGAAGCAGCCCTCCGGCGACAAGGCATTCACGGGCATCGACCCCGACGATAAAGCATCGCTGCATATCGACGGACCATATAATATCGTGCGCCGCACCATCGGCACGATAACGAGCAAAGACATCGACGTGCCCGCCAATGCACAATTTCATGGATACGTATACTTCGACACTATGTGGAACGAATACGCCACTCTGACAATCAGTGCTTCAGCCGACGGCTTCGCCACTCAGACAGACCTCTGGAAGAGCACGAGCGTTGCCGACAAGGGAAGCGCATGGCGAAAGGTGGATGCCGACCTCACCGAATTTGCCGGCAAGACGGTGAAGCTGCGCCTCACCTACGGTCCGGGAACCGACGATGGCTTCAACGTTGGCGGATACCTCGGCGACTTCTATGTGGACGGACTCACGGTGAGCAGTATGACCACCATCGACCAGATTGCCGTGAAGACAGGCGAGGAGATACAGTTTGCCGACCTCACCGCCGGCACCCCGGAGTCGTGGGAATGGACATTCCCCGGCGGCACGCCGGAGACCTCGACCGACCAGAACCCTACCGTATATTACACCAAGCCCGGCAACTACGACGTAACGCTGAAAGTGAAAGCCGGCGATGAAGAAGACGAGGTGACCAAGACAGCCTTCGTAAGCGTTGAAGGACAGGAGCCGACGGCACAGGTGGGATGGCCGGCAGAATTCCGCGATCTCACCACGAGGATGCGTATGATGGCACCGCTCGCCACCGTGCATTACACCGACCGCTCTACAGGATTTCCCGACCAGTATTCATGGGCGATATATTCAGAGTATGAACTGAAAAACAACACCGACCCTATATTCACGCCAAAGGGTATATTCACTACAAAGGACGTGGATTTCAGTCATGAGAAGATGAACAAATGGTATGTAACACACATCGCCCAGAACGAGACCGGCTACACGTTCCAGGACGACAGCGTACAGGTGCAGTTCGACGGCTACATCACGAATTTCGAACCCAAGGACGGATATCAGACCAATTTCACCGATGGCAACCTTACCCTGCCGGGAGCCAACAAACTCGGCATCACGGCATGGGCAGAGAAATTCTCGAAGCCGTCCACGCCGATGCTCCTCACCGGTATGTATGTCAACTTCACCAAAGCCTCGGCAGAGGAACTGACAGACCAGATTGCAAATGTGTCGTTCTCGCTCTATACATCAAAAGACGGACTCCCCGACCAGAAGATAGACCTGCTCGACACGTGGACGATGACAGAACTGAACTATGCGCTGACTACCAAAGACGGAGTGGTGGAAGTGCAGCTCAGCAAGGATTATGTCATCAACGATGAGTTCTTCGTTGTCATCGACGGCATTCCGGAGAAAAACGACGCTATGGAATGCGCCTTCGCAATGGCTCCGATGCGCGACCACGGCAACACCGCCTATATGCTGAAGAATGGAGAGTGGCGCCCGCTGACGGGCTATTTCCAGGCTGCCCCTGGCGGACAGACATCACTCGCCGTATTCCCGGTGGTGAAACACTCCGTGATGGTGTCGGCGAAAGTCAGCGACAAGGGAGAAGTGACAGTAGACAACGACACAGTGTTTGTGGACAAAGAAGCCGGAGTAGCCACAAAGACCATCTTCTCGAAGCTCGGATGGAAGACGGCAACGTCGGACGAACAGTGGTGTAAGGTGGTCAGCGAGCCAGGAGAATATACCGCCGACGACCTGCAGATAGAGTATTCCGCATTGCCTGTCGGCATTGACAAACGGGATGCCACCATCACCATCACCGATGGAGTGGGAGAGATGAAGATTGTCTTGGTTCAGGAGAACAAGGTGGTGTCTGCCATCAACGACGTCTCTGCCGGCGCTGCTCTACAGGGCAAGGAGGTTTACGACCTCAATGGCATGCGCATAGACTCCTCCGTCCTGCCGAAGGGTATATATATTGTGAGAGACGGCAAGACCATGAGGAAGGTCGTGAGGTGATGCAGGCCTGGCATCTCCTATGCGAGATTTTCATTCCATGAATGCTATGGTAGAATTTTATTATCTGCAAAACAAAGATAATCCAAAGGTTTATCGATAATAATCAGGGCTGAACTTCTAGTATGAATAATTAGGGCTGAACTTCACTGGTATGGAGTTCGGCCCTGATTATGATGGAAGTTTTTTGTGGTTGTTGCCTTGTCATGTCGTCATTGCCGCCTTGTCAAGTCATTATCGTTGTCTAAGTTGTCATTATTGCCGTTTCGTTGAGGCTCTTATCTGTTGCGGATTATTCTTTTGCCGTCGCATTCCATGCGTTCCGCATCGGCGAGATGACTCTTAAGAGTTTCTTCTTCGCATATTGAGACCTTGAGTGCAGAGGAGTTGGGAAACTGGTTGAAGAATGTGTCATTGCTCATATAGAGCTGTATTGCTGATACATCCTTTGCCGAGAGCACATTGTTGTAGTAGTAGGTTATCCGTTCCACGATTCTTGGCAACACCTTCACTCCTGTGCGTCCGTCGGTGAAGGTCACCACAGCCACCACATGCCATGACCGTCTGCCTTCCCTTGCCTGCTGTTTCTGCGTTTCCGTTGGTTTGTGTGATATGGCTATATGTCTGCCGAATCTGGCGTTTATGCCGTTCATCATCGTGCGGAACAGTCGTCCGTGGGCACTCGTGTCCTTCAGTTGGTTGCTGGCGATGTAGTAGTGTATCATCTCGTGTATGATAGTATCCTCCACTATTTCCTGCGGCAGGTCAAACCGTGTGTTGATGCGCAGCACGAAATCGTAGTTCACCACCTTGCCCATCAATCCGTTGCGTTTCTTCTTGAAGCAGCACATGCCGAGAAACCCTTTGGCGTTGCTAAGCCTTATGGGTATGTCGGGCAGTTTGCCGTCGAACATCATCCTGTTGTATTCGTCGAATTTCTCCTTGATGAATGGAATGGTTGGTGTCATGCGGTTGTGGTTGTTTGAAGGAGGATTTATAAGTCCTTAAGTTCGCCAATTGAAATTCCTGTCAATTCAGAAATCACTTCCATATCCATTCCTTTTGCAAGCATGGCACGGGCAATTTCTGCTTTTCCTTCTGCTTTTCCTTCTGCAAACTTTTTCTTTTCTGCAGTTTTGATTGCGTTTACGATGTCGCGATAAGCATTTACACTATCTTCGTATGATTTCAGTTCCTGTGGGTTGAACTTGGAAATTTCAGCTTGTTCAAACAGACGTGTGAACACACGCTCTTGTAACGAGGCAGGACGTTTCATTAGAGATGAGAGGTTTTTCAGTACAAACATCCATTTGTCATACATCGTTTTAAGTTCATTTTCTGTTTTGTCGAATTTGGGAATCTCTACATATACATACGTTAGTTTGTCATAGAAGACCTCTTTGGTGTCTGTTTCCATTAATTTCACTTCATGATGCCACCTCTTTGCGTTCTGCAAACCCTCTGCAAAGTTGAAGTTCAGCAATCCTATCGTATATACGGAATTGAGATGAAAGTCCCAATCTCCGCCACGTTGCGCTTGCTCTCGTATTGGAAATGTTGAATAATATATTGTTCGGTCTTTGAAGAACTCCTGATATACATTTTGCATCTCTACGATGAATTTTTCGCCTTTGTCATTCTCACAAAACACATCGAATACTGCACGCCTGGCGTCTATGCGGTCGCTGAGCTGTTCTGAGTTCAAGTAGGTAACATCCTTCACGTTCTGTTCTCCACGGAACAAAGCGTTGAGAAAACTTATCAGCAACTCTTTGTTGAATTCTGATCCAAACAATCTCTTGAATCCAAAGTCTGTATGTGGATTGATGTATCTTTCTACCATAATGCGGATTATTTTATCAGTGACAATACAAAGTTAAGCAAATTACTCCGAATGTGCAAATTACTTTTGTCATTCCTTGGTTCTTTATTTATAGAGACAATCACAATTCTTTATAATATAAAGCCTAATTGCCCGTCTGACCCGTTTGGGGTTAAATGAAAATGTATTTCATCACGAACAAGGCAGCGAGGATATAGAGCGTAGGGTTGAGCTTCTTCCAGTTGCAGCACAGGATGTTTATGGCAACGTATGCTATGATGCCGCAGAGAATGCCGTCGGAGATGCTGTATGACAGCGGCATCATCACGATGGTGATGAATGCGGGGATGGCTTCGGTGTAGTTGTTCAGGTCGATGTCTTTTATCGGCGACAGCATGAAGAGTCCCACGATGACGAGAACCGGAGTGGTGGCGGCAGCAGGAATGGCGAGGAAGATGGGAGCGAAGAAGAGAGCCACGACGAAGCAGAGAGCCGTGGCAAAAGCCGTTAGTCCGGTCCTTCCGCCCTGTGCCACACCAGCGGCACTCTCCACATAAGTCGTTGTGGTGCTTGCTCCCAGACACGCTCCAGCCATCGTCGCCACGGCATCAGCCATGAACGCTTTGTTCAGACCAGGAATGCGACCGTCTTTTCTCATCATGCCTGCCTTGGTGCATACGCCGACAAGCGTGCCCATGGTGTCGAACATGTCGATGAACAGGAACGTGAACACCACGATGGCCATGTCGATGGTGAAAATGTTGTGGAAATCAAACTGGCAGAAAATAGGTGCTATAGACGGCGGAGTGTCCATTATTCCCTGGAATTTCGTTATTCCCATCGGGATTCCTATCAGCGATGTGGCGAGTATTCCGATGAGCAATGCGCCCGGCACGCGTCTGGCAATGAGTACCGACGTGAGCACTATGCCTATCGACCCGAGCAATGCCGAACCGTGAGGCAGGTCGCCGATGGTGACGAAAGTGGCGGAGCTCTCCACTATGATGCCCGCATTCTTCAGTCCGATAAACGCTATGTAGATGCCGATTCCGGCACCTATCGCCCGCTTTATGGAAGCCGGTATGGAGTCAACGATAAGGGTTCGTATGCGTGTCATTGTGAGAATCACGAATATCAGTCCCTCGATGAGTATCGCCGTGAGCGCAAACTGCCATGAGTATCCCATGGTGAGACACACGGTGAACACGAAGAAGGCGTTGAGCCCCATGCCGGGAGCGAGTCCGAACGGCTTCTTGGCGTATATCGCCATCATCAGTGTTCCGATTATGGCAGCAAGAGCCGTTGAGGTGAACACGGCATTGGTGTCCATGCCCTTGGAGGCGAGGACCGAAAAGATGCTTGGATTAACGGCAAGGATGTATGCCATCGTGAGGAAGGTGGTGATACCAGCCATTACTTCCGTCTTGATGTTGTGCTTCGCTGGATCGAAGCCGAAGAGTTTTTCTAACATTGTCGTTGTTCTTGATTTTTGTTTATTTGGCACGAATTGACTATTGTCTTTTGGGGATGAAAGATTATAAATATCAGGTTGCAAAATTATCAATAAAAGTTTGAAAACAATAATCATTACTATTACTTTTGCATGCAGAAGAAAATAAAAGATGATCTTGATGACTATAGACGACATAATATCCAGGTGTGCCACGTTGCCGGCTGCCGACATTGCCAAAGGTGTGAACAGAACGCTCGACGAGAACAATTCTCTCGTCGTCACGGCACCGCCGGGAGCAGGAAAGTCCACACTCCTGCCACTTACCATCATGGCTGGGACTGCCGCCGGAAAGATAATGATGCTTGAGCCAAGACGCCTGGCAGCGCGACAGATTGCCGAACGCATGGCGGAGATATTGGGAGAACCCGTGGGGAAGACCGTAGGCTATAGAGTGCGTTTCGAGAGCCGCGTCTCTGAGGCAACGCGCATAGAAGTGGTAACTGAGGGGGTGTTCCTCCGTATGCTCGTGGATGACCCTACGCTCGACGGGGTGTCTGTAGTAATCTTCGACGAGTTTCATGAGCGTAGCATCAATTCCGACCTCGCACTTGCCCTCGTCAGACAGTCGCAGACTCTCCTTCGTGATGACCTGCGCCTCGTCTTGATGTCGGCAACGATTGATGCCACGTCGCTCTGCAATACATTGCATGCCCCGTTGGTGGAGAGCCAGGGAAGGATGTTCCCGGTTGAGGTGGTCCATGCTGACGACGACACCATCGCTATGGCATCCTCCCGTCGCAACGCCGACATTCCGCTTGCCGTGGCACGCATGGTGAGCAGGGCGCATAGGGAGAGCGATGGCGACATACTGGTGTTTCTGCCAGGACAGGCAGAGATACAGAAAGTGACAGACCTGTTGGGCGACTCTTTGCTGCCCACTGTCGTGATGCCCCTCTACGGCAACCTCTCGCCAGAGGCGCAACACAGGGCGATAGCCCCCTCTGCCGGGGGAAAGCGAAAGGTGGTCCTTGCCACGCCGGTGGCAGAGACCTCAATCACTATAGAAGGAGTGAGAGTGGTGGTGGATGCCGGACTGTGTCGCCGCCTGGTGTTCAATGCCCGCAGCGGACTCAGTCATCTTGATACCGTTGCAATAAGCAAGGATATGATGACGCAGCGAACGGGACGTGCCGGACGAGTGGCGGCGGGAACCTGCTACCGTCTCTGGACCGTAGCCACGGAGAACCAGCTTGCCGACCAGCGCCGGCCGGAGATAGAAGAAGCCGACCTCGCCCCGATGCTGCTGCAGGTGGCGGCATTCGGCGAGAGAGACATCCTTTCGCTGCCATGGATCACTCCACCGTCAGCAGGCAGCGTAGGCAAGGCGCAGCATCTTCTGAAACTCCTCGGAGCCGTGGATGCCGACGGAAAGTTAACCGCCATTGGAAAACAGATGGCTGCAATGCCCTGTCATCCACGTGTGGCAAGGATGATATTGGGATGCCGCACAAAGGAGATGAGAAGTCTGGCATGCGACATCGCCGCTATCCTCGAAGAGAAAGACCCGCTGACTGCCGAAGAGTCTGCCGACATTACGATACGTATAGGAGTGCTGCGCTCGTGCAGAAGCAAGAGGAACGTAGGCCGCTGGCAGCGCATAGCGATGATATCACGGGAATACCAGCGCATGACAGGAGCTACCGAAGACAATGCAGCCATCGATGCCGACGATGCCGGGCTGCTGATTGCCTATGCCTATCCGGAACGTGTGGCGATGGCAACCGACGATGTGGGAGGCTACAAGCTTGCCAGTGGCGACAATGCTTCGCTGTCTGTCACCGATGCCCTCTCGGCAAGCAAATGGATTGCCGTGGCGTCTCTCTATTCACAGAGCAACGGCGGACGTATATATCTTGCCGCACCGGTTGATGTGGAACAGATGGAGACAACTTCATTGGACAATGTTTCATGGAACTCAAAAGAGGGCATGGTGGTGATGCGAAGGGAGCAGAGAATCGGTAAACTCATCGTTGGCAGCAAACCGATACACGATGCCGACAAGGACAGGGTGGTGGAGATTGTGTGTGATGCCGTGAGGAAAGACGGACTGAGCATGCTGGACTGGAGCGATGATGTGGTGAGACTCCAGAACCGTGTGGCTGCCGTTGCCGCCTGGCATCCAGACATGGAACTGCCTGATATCTCAACTCCACACCTGATGCAGACGGCGGGCAGTTGGCTGCCTATGTATCTCGTTGAAGGCAGCAGAGTCATGACATCTGTGACAGAGATGAAAAAGCTGGACTTGAGAGATATCATCTGGGCAACGATACCATACGACAAGCAGCAGGAGATAGACCGGCTCGCTCCAGAATACGTCGTCGTGCCTACGGGCAGCAGGATACGCATCGACTATCGTCAGGGATCGGCAGCACCGGTGGTGAGCGTAAGACTGCAGGAATGTTTCGGTATGACGGAGACACCAACAGTGGACGACGGCAGACAACCGCTGCTCATGGAACTGCTTTCGCCGGGATTCAAACCGGTGCAGCTCACTCAAGACCTTGCCAACTTTTGGCGTGAGACATACTTTGACGTGAGAAAAGAACTGAAGCGCCGCTATCCCAAACACTGTTGGCCCGACAATCCTTTGGATGCCAAGGCGGTGAAGAAATAAGAATAGGCATACAACAAAAACTCCCCCAACTGTCATTAGAACGTTTGGGGGAGTTGTATCTTACATCTGCTTCACCTTCAATGCCCTCATGGCATTTATCACGGCAATTACCGTCACGCCGACATCAGCAAACACCGCCATCCACATCGTAGCCAGTCCGAAAGCGGCAAGCACGAGTACGAGCAGTTTGATGAATATCGCAAACACCACGTTCTGCATGGCGATGGCTATCGTACGGCGTGCTATTCTTATCGCCGTAGCTATCTTCGACGGCTTGTCGTCCATAATCACTATGTCGGCAGCCTCTATCGCCGCATCGCTGCCGAGGGCTCCCATCGCCACACCCACATCGGCGCGTGCCAATACGGGAGCATCGTTGATACCGTCGCCAACGAAGACTATCTTCTTGTCAGCCGACTTACCTTTCATCACGCTCTCCATCATCTCCACCTTGTCGGCAGGCATCAGTTCGGTGTGGCATTCGTCGATGCCAAGTTCCTTGCCAACATATTCGCCCACCTCGTGCCTGTCGCCGGTGAGCATCACGGTCTTTTCCACACCAGTTTCCTTCAAGCGGCTTATCGCCTCCTTGGCATCATCCTTTATCACGTCGGTCACCACGATATGTCCGGCATACGTGCCGTCTACGGCAACATGGACGATGGTGCCCACCTTATGACACTGGTGCCACCTGGCACCGATGCTTTCCATCAGCTTGGAGTTGCCCACATACACGGTCCTGCCGTTCACTGTGGCCTTCACTCCCTTGCCGGCAATCTCCTCCACATTCTCCACGCGGCAACCGTCATCCTCGTTGCCGAACGCCGTCTTCAGAGAAACGGCTATCGGATGTGTGGAATAGCGTTCCACATGGGCAGCGAGATGCAGTAGCTCCCGTTCGTCGAAATCACTTGGATGTATGGCTTCCACCTCGAACTTGCCTTTCGTCAGCGTGCCGGTCTTGTCGAACACCACCACACCGGTCTTTGCCAGCGTGTCCATATAGTTGGAGCCCTTGATGAGAATACCCCGTCGGGATGCTCCGCCGATGCCGGCGAAGAACGTGAGCGGAACGCTGATTACCAATGCACAAGGACACGAAACCACGAGGAAAGTCAGCGCACGGTTTACCCATACGGGCAGGGCGCAGAGATAGTCGTCGGATAAGAACGGTGGCAGGAAAGCCAGTGCCAATGCCACGTATACCACTATCGGAGTGTATATGTGGGCGAATTTGGTGATGAAGGTCTCGCTCTTCGACTTGTTCTCTCCGGCATTCTCCACGAGATCGAGAATCTTGCTCACCGTGGATTCACCGAAAGATTTCTCAACTATCATCTTTATCACGCCCGACAGGTTGACGCAGCCTGAGCATATCCTTTCGCCCACTCCTGCGCTCCTCGGCATGCTCTCGCCGGTGAGAGCCATGGTGTTGAGGCTTGTCTCGCCCTCGGTTATCTTGCCGTCGAGGGGTATCTTCTCGCCGGGGCGCACGATGATTGTCTCGCCCACTGCCACACTGTCGGGACTGACGACCTTTGTCTTGCCGTTTCTCACCACGTTTGCCGTGTCGGGACGTATCTCCATAAGGTGTGAGATAGACTTGCGGCTGTTGTCCTCGGCGTAGTGCTCGAATAGTTCGCCCAACTGGAAGAAGAGCATCACGAACACCGCTTCGGGGAATTCAGTCTCTGCTCCCGGCAGAAAGCCTATGAGCATAGCTCCGATGGTGGCTATACACATCAGAAAATCCTCGTCGAACACCTCGCCCTCTCTGATTCCCTCTATAGCCTCACCGATTACGTCGTAGCCGATGAGAAGGAATGGCACGAGATAAACCAGCAGCAGTTGCCACACCTCGAGCCCCATTGTCTTTTCTATTGCCACGGCAATGACGAGCAACACCGCGGTAAGTATGATTCTTGTGAGTTTTTTCTTGTCCATATCTATATGTTTTAATATTTTCTTAGTCTGTAGCTTTCCATTAAGCGAGAATTGTCGTTTGGAATCAAAGGTAAGCAATGCGGATAAAGAATGTATTTGACTGATAGCCGTATCGCTTTTGTTCGTTTGCAAAGGTATGGCAATTGTGTTGCAATCGGGTTGCAAAGACGACATGGAGTATAAAAAAAGACATGCGCCGAGACTTTGTGAATCCCGGCGCATGCTGAAAATGCTGTATGATATTACTTTATGATATTCCTGCAGTCTGTGGGCAATTCTTCATGCCCTTCTGCTGTCAGTGTGTAGCAGTAGGCTATTGGTTATGATTCTTGCGTCTGCATTCGGCACATTCTCCCTTGACCACGAATGACAGGGAGTGGGCGTAGAATCCGTCGGGCAGCGGGATGTCGTGGATGTGTATGTCGTCGAGACAGAACGAGCGCTGGCACGACTCGCAGTAGAAATGCACGTGGTTGTCGCTTTGGCTGCATTTGCCGTCACTTCTGCATAACTCGTAGTTGAGGATGCCGCGTCCGTCTTCGAACGAGTGTACGACGTCGTGCTCCAGAAACAGTGTGAGCACACGGAAGATGCTCGACTTGTCCATCGACAGGTTGAGCCGCTCCATGTCGGCAAGGCTGACGGGGTGGTCAGACTCTTCCAGCATGCGATATACCAGTATTCTGTTTGCAGTAGCCTTTACGCCCTTATGTCCAAGTTTCGTTATTATCTCTTCTGCCGTCATCTCACGATATCTCCTTTTTTTCCTCCACGATTTCCACCGTCATGCTGATGTCCTCCACGGGGCGGTCGGCACGCGATGTCTCACAAGCCTGTATCTTCTCCACTACGTCGAGTCCCTCGGTCACTTCGCCGAAAACGGTGTATTGGTTGTCGAGGAACGGTGTGCCGCCGATGGTGGTGTATGCCTCACGCTGCTCGTCGGTGAATGTGGGCTTTCCCTTCTCCATGCTTATGGCCTTGGTCTCTGCCACGAGCTCGTCTTGCAGTTCCTGCAGTCCGGCGCGGTCGCGGTTGCGTCGCAGTTCCATTATCTTGTCGCGGTTCTCGCGTGCGAGCTGGTTGAATATCGTCTGTTCCTGCTGCATCTCCATCTGTCTTTCCATCTGCTGCAGTTCCGATTTCTTGTATGTCTTTCCCCAGACGATATAAAACTGGCTTCCGCTGCTCTCGCGCTCTGGGTTCACCTCGTCGCCGAGACGGGCGGCGCTCAGCGCACCACGCTTATGGAAGAGCTGCGGATACACGAACTCTGCCGGTATGGTATAGTCCGGTCCGCCGGTTCCCAGATTCTTTCCTGCCGGTGCACCTTTGCTGTCGGGGTCGCCGCCTTGGATCATGAAATCCTTTATCACTCGATGAAACAGAGTTCCGTCGAAATATCCTTCCTTGGCGAGCTTTATGAAGTTGTCGCGATGTTTTGGGGTCTCGTCGTAGAGGCGCACGAAAATGTCGCCTAAAGTTGTTGAAATTTTAATGTCAGCCATTATATATGCTTTATGTTTCTTTTGATTGCCTAGTCCCTCATTCCGAGGTCCCATATTATGTTTGCCGCGTTCTCTGCCGCCTTTTTTTCTCCGAGCGATTCTCTGATGCCGGCATATCCCTTGAGCATTGCCTGTCTTGGCTCGCCGTCGGCGATGAGCTGCTGCAGTTCGCTGGCGATGTTTTCTTCGCTGAAGGAGTCTGCCACGAGTTCCTTCACCACCGGTTTGTTGGCGATGAGGTTTACCAGTGAAATATATTTCACTTTGAGCAGATGCTTCTTGAGGAAGGCGATGACTTTCGGGATGGGAGTCTTGTAGCATACCACCTGCGGCACGTCGAAAAGTGCCGTTTCGAGAGTTGCCGTACCGCTTGTCACCGCTGCCACACGGGAGTGTGACAGCAGTTGGTAAGTCTGTCCGAACACTATTTTCACGCTGTCGTCGCCTTTCGTGAAGGTGTCGTAGTATTCCGGCGAGATGCTTGGTGCTCCGGCTATCACTATCTGGTATATGTCTCCAGCCACCCTCTTCGCCGCCCTTATCATGTATGGCAGATTGTCTTTGATTTCCTGTTTTCTGCTTCCGGCGAGCAGGGCTATCACCGGTTTGCTGCCGTCCAGCTCGTTTCTGATAGCGAAATCAGCAAACGGCTCCTTGTATTCCTCCTTGAATTCCGCCACCTCGTCGGCAGTAGGGTTGCCCACGTAGTGGATAGGGTAGTTGTGTTTCCTCTCGTAGAAATCCACTTCGAATGGCAGGATAGAGAACATCTCGTCCACATCGCGCCGTATGTTCTTTATTCTGTATTCCTTCCATGCCCATATCTTGGGTGAGATATAGTAGTATACCGGTATGCTCGTCTTGGCATGAATATATTTGGCGATGCTCAGGTTGAAGCCGGGATAGTCGATGAGGATGAGCACGTCGGGGTCGAACTCCACGATGTCTCTCTTGCAGAGCGCCATGTTCCTGAATATCGTCTTCAGGTGTAGCAATACGGGTATGAATCCCATGTATGCCAGTTCCTTGTAGTGTTTCACCCTTGCTCCGCCTACATCCGCCATGAGGTCGCCTCCGAAGAATCTGAACACCGCCAGCGGGTCTTTCTCCTTTATCGCCCTCATCAGTCTTGAGGCATGCAGGTCGCCGCTCGCCTCTCCAGCTATAAGATAGTATTTCATTCGTTCCTCCTTGTCGTTACAGGTCCCAGTCGCTGATTTTCTGCATCGCAGAATAAGCCGTAGTGTCTATCGTTGTTGGCGTTATGGCAGCGTATCCGTGGGCGAGAGCCCATTCGTCGGTGTCTGTCGCTTCCGGTTCCGTGTCGCGGAACTGTCCCACCATCCAGTAGTAGTCGTATCCTCTGGGATGTCTTTCCTTCACCAGTTCCTTCTCCCAGATGCCGTTGCACATGCGGCACACCTTCGTTCCCTTTATCTCGGGGGTGTCGGGGAAGTTCACGTTCAGACATACGTTCTTTGGCAGCCCGTCCTCCAACACTCGTCCTGTGATGATCTTTATCAGTCGTGCGGTATTGCTGAAGTCAGCGTCGGGTGAATAGTTGCACAGAGAGAATGCCACGGATGGTATTCCCTTCATGCATCCTTCCCTTGCCACACCCATCGTACCACTGTAATGGCTGTTCACCGAGGCGTTGTCGCCGTGGTTTATGCCGCTTATCACGATGTCCGGCATGCGGTCGCATATCTGATCGATGGCGATTTTCAGGCAGTCCACCGGTGTTCCGTTGCATGCCCACACCTGCAGTCCCGGTTCTTCCCTTACGAGTCTGAGTCGGAGAGGTTTTTCGGATGAGAAGGCGCATGAGAATCCCGATCGTGCCGATTCCGGAGCGCACGCTATGATGTCGCCGAATCCCCTGACGTATTCCAGTAGGCTGTTTATGCCTTTGGCGGCAAATCCGTCGTCGTTGGAGATTAGGATTAATGGTCTTTTTTTCTTCATAAAAACACTAAGTTGCAACTTATTTGCTGCAAAGATAATGCAAACCGAGCGCAATACAAAATGAAAGGCTAAAGACTTTCATTTTTATTGTCGAGGTGCCGCTTATCTTATCCAAAGATAATGCAAAAATCCGATTGAGCGAGAGAAATGGGAATATATTCACATTTCCGAGCGTGAGGATTTTATCAAAACCGAGTGCAATACAAAATGAAAAGGCAAAGACTTTCATTTTTATTGCCGAGGTGCCGCTTTTATCAATAGAATCCTTATAGAAATCAGAAAAGAAAGTTCATGAAACGTTTCGTGTTTGCTTCCTTCTGCTTTATCTCATCCTGCATTCTCAGCATTGCCATTTTGAAGAAGAAACGGATTAGATGTTCGTCGGTGCCCTCCGTACGAATCATCCGCAGGACAGCAATATACTCCTTGCGCTGTTCAGAAGGAATGATTACCAACGGATGTCCCAGGCGCAGCAGGATATAATTGCTCACAAGTCGTCCAGTCCTTCCGTTTCCGTCGCGGAAAGGATGCAGATATTCATAGAAACCATGGAAACGTGCTGCAATGACAATGGCATGCGTATGGTCTTCAGATCTGAGATTGTCGTTGGTTTCGTTTTTCTGTGCCTGTGCGGCAGCCAGTATTGCCCTTTCTGTAGATTCCAATAGTTTCGGCACCATGGCAATCAGTTTTTTGTGGTCGCCAAACACAGTGTCTCCCGCAGCCATATCCGTAGTGGTGTATTCTCCGGGTATGGCGTCAGGGCAGCGATAAGACAGGGTGTGACAAGTGGCCAACCTGTTGATTTCCTTCAGTAGAGTCTCGTCCAGAGCATGCTGTGTGTTTTGCATCATGAATTCGAAAGCCTTGAAGTGGTCGAGTATTTCAAATGCTTCGAGCAGACTCTTACCTGCCGGTATCATCGCCAGTCCCTTTTCTTTCAGTTCGCGTGTGTCGTCAACGGAGAAGGAGTTTCCCTCTATGGCACAAGAGTGTGTGGAGAAGAGGATTTCGTTATATTTCACGTATTCTTCCCCATTCATCATTCCGATGATTTGAGTCTGGTATTTTCTTCTCAAATCCTCATATTCTTTTATTTCTCTTTCAAATGCCATATCCGCTGCAAAGATAATGCAAACCGAGTGGAGAATAAAATAAATTTATTTATTTTTTATCCCGAGGTGCCGCTTTTATCAAAACCGAGTGGAGAATACGATTTCGTTGATAATGAAATCTTTAGGACACCCGTTGGCGGAATTGATCTATGTTGATAGATATGAGTAAAAGTTGTAAATGTCGCTTGATTCTCAGTAAAACCAAGAATTGCAAAAAAACTGTCAGACCATCTGGTTTTTTGTTGTAATATTCTGGCAAACAGACAGTTGGCTATCTCGCGATTGTCAGTCAATTGTCTGGATGGTTTGCTGATGAGAGGAATAGTCAGATGGCAGGAATTGCATGTGTTGGCTGAACTCTGAAAATATGAATGTATCGGGCATGTATCAGAAACCAATTCTGCCCATCCGGGGCAAGCTGCTTGCCCATGATGAGAAAGCAGCGTTCCCCTGTTGGGCAAGCAGCGTGCCCATTTAAGGACATAAAGCCATTGTGCCTCAAGTTTGAAAATAATACTCAGCACCCCTATTGAAGTAACTACTCAGCATCCCCTATGGGCATGAGTAGTTACTCTCCAAGTTCCAAGTGAAAATATTTCTTAAATTCATTTTCCATAAATGAATCAATGGGAATAGCCTGTTCCAATATACTGTCAAACTCTTTTAAAAGCATTTTGTAATCACTGTCATTATATATCTTTATTAAACGCCTTAACGTGTTTTTTGCTTCTGTCAAGTCTCTTTTACCAACTAAACATTCAACTTTTTTTAGCTTGTATTTTTTTCCAGTCATTTTGCCACACATATCAATGGCTTTATCATAATATGAATCTGACAATTTCTTATTTCCTAAATATTTGTTTTTTACGGCAAAATACTCCAAATATCTGATATCAGTTGTGTCTAATCTAAGAATGCCTTTTTCTTGAGTAAGAAAGCCTTCCACATATTTACCCAACATTGCCAGTAATTGGCTTTTCTTTTGCAACACAGTATACTCATCGTCTGGAGATAAATTCAGACTGTCCAACTCGTCACATCGATGAATTGCCGATTCTATTATAGTTGTGTCTTTACAAGGCGGTAAACTTGCCAAAATATTATCAATGGAATCTAATTCAACAGAAAAAGACTTCGTATATTCCTGACTATGTGAAAACGTAAAAAACAGCAAAAAACACAATGTTAGTAAATATCTCATTTTATCCTGTATGATTTTGAATTAAACATGTTTACATAAAGGTTCTTCGTCAATTTAGGTGGTAAAAAGAGCCGTTTATTTGTGATTTATAATGTCAAAAGTGCAACATCCGGTTATTATTTTCTGTTTATTGTATTCTTGAATATAGATATCGTCAAATGTGAAACATTTAATTTTGTATCCATTTTCATTTAGAACAAATGAAATATCTTTATAGAATTTCGTGCTTTTAAACTTATGCTTGAAATTGTTTGAATCATAGTATTCAGTAAATATATTGTACAATTTTTGCCATAACCCGTTGGCGGAATTAATTTAAGTTGATAAATATGAGAAAAGTTGTATATATCGCTGATTATACCAACTTAGTGGTACTCAAAACATTAAGTTCAAACCATCGTATGTACAACCTTTATACAAAATTCGTCAAAATACTTGAGATATGCAAGCAATTATCTGAAAAACTCACCAATGAATCGGGGAATGTTCCACACCGCGGCTCTGTTCATAGGTTTTAGTACTTGGAAGTATAGGCCTTATCCCTTCGGCAGAGACAGAGGGCATTGATAGCGAAAAGTGGCTATTAGACTAAAAATGCAAGAGAACAATGCTAAAGATCTTTTGGGTATCCTCAGAATGATACTATGATATTTTTTGTCGGGAAAACTCTGTTTGCATGAAATAATATAGGCATGCCGTGCAAATGCAGACTCAACCAAAATCAGGAAACTACATCCAAGGCCACTTTCCCATATCGGCAATACCACTTTCCCATATTAAAAAGTACGAAAAAAGGTTTAAAACCTCTGATTGTGGCGCAAATTATGTATCTTTGCAAAATAATTGGGCTATACCAAATCAGTAGGTTTGGCTGAATTGCTATGGCCCCGAACAAATTAGAAAAGGATAAAATGGGAAAGATTATTGCTTTGGCTAACCAGAAAGGCGGTGTGGGAAAGACTACAACTACCATCAACCTCGCCGCCTCGCTCGCCACGCTTGAAAAGAAAGTGCTCGTCATCGACGCCGACCCGCAGGCTAATGCCTCCAGCGGACTCGGGGTCAACTCCAAGGACGTGGACTGCACACTCTATGAGTGCATCATCGACCATGCCGACGTGAAGGAAGCTGTCTATACCACTGACATCGACGGACTTGACATCATTCCGAGCCATATCGACCTTGTGGGAGCAGAGATAGAGATGCTGAATCTCGAACACCGCGAACAGGTGATCAAGAGAATGCTGCAGCCTATACGTGATGATTACGACTATATCCTTATCGACTGCTCACCGTCGCTCGGACTGATTACCGTCAATGCCCTCACGGCAGCCGACTCCGTCATAATCCCAGTGCAGTGTGAGTATTTCGCCCTTGAGGGAATCAGCAAACTGCTCAATACCATCAAGATTATCAAGAGCAAACTCAACACACGTCTTGAGATAGAAGGATTTCTGCTCACGATGTATGACGGCAGACTGCGTCTCGCCAACCAGATATACTACGAGGTGAAGCGCCATTTCCAGGAACTGGTGTTCAAGACCGTAATCCAGAGAAACGTGAAGCTTAGCGAGTCGCCAAGCCACGGACTGCCCGTCATCCTGTATGATGCCGACTCCACAGGAAGCAAGAACCACCTGGCGCTGGCAAAGGAAATCATCAACAAGAACGAGAAAACAAGCAAACAATAAGCAAACATAAGCAACGAGATAATGGGAGTACACAAGAGATACAGCGCACTCGGACGCGGACTCGACGCACTGATTTCAACCGACGACGTGCGTCCGCAGGGCAGTTCTACGATAAACGAAATTGAAATAGACCAGATTGAGGCAAACCCTAACCAGCCACGTCGGGAATTCGACGAGGAAGCGCTTCAGGAACTTGCCAACAGTATCCGCGAAATCGGTATCATACAGCCAATCACACTCAGACAGGTGGCTGAGGACAGATACCAGATCATTGCCGGAGAGCGCCGCTGGAGAGCCTCGCAGATAGCTGGGCTGACAGCCATACCGGCATATATACGCACGATAAAAGACGAGAACGTCATGGAGATGGCGCTCGTGGAGAACATACAGCGAGAGGACCTCAACGCCATTGAGATTGCTCTGGCATACGAACACCTGCTCTCAAACTCAGGAATGACACAGGAAAAGGTGTCGGAGCGAGTGGGCAAGAGCCGCACGGCGATAACCAACTACCTCAGACTGCTGAAGTTGCCCGCACAGGTGCAGATGGCATTGCAGAAAAAGGAAATCGACATGGGACATGCGCGTGCGCTTCTCTCTATCGACTCACCGTCGCTTCAGATCAAGGTGTTCAAGGAAATACAGAAAAACGGATACTCCGTAAGAAAGGTGGAGGAGATAGCCAAGCAGCTCAACAGCGGCGAAGACGTGACGGTGGGCAAAAAGGTGATAGCCTCGAAGACACAGCTCCCGGAGGAGTTCAACGCTCTGAAGGAACGGCTCTCTTCGTTCTTCTCCACAAAGGTGCAGATGACCTGTTCGCCAAAGGGAAAAGGAAAGATAAGCATCCCGTTTGCCAATGCCGATGAACTGGAGCGCATCATGGCGGCGCTCGACAAAATGAACGACTAAAAGCGGAACGTGAAGTGTTGAGCAACATTCATAGAATGATGATGTGCCTCGTGGCAGCATGGACGATGCTTGCCGTGAATGCCGCAGAGACGGAGAAACAGCAAACACCATCGGCAACGCAGCCGACTGTTGTGCCGGACTCGTTGCTGAGTGCGGCGGGGGGTGCCGTGGCTGTGGATACAGTATCTATGTTGAATGCAGATTCCATATATATATTAAATAAGGTGGACTCTGTAGGCGTGAAGCAGAAAAAGGCAAAGCGCGACTGGGCGACATGGAGCCCGGATCCCAAGCGTGCCATGTGGCTCGCCATAGTGCTGCCGGGAGCCGGACAGGTGTATAACCGTAAATACTGGAAACTGCCTATCGTATACGGCGGATTCCTTGGCTGTATCTATGCATGGAGGTGGAACAACCAGATGTTCCGCGATTATTCGCAGGCATATATGGACATCATGGACGACGACCCCAATACGCAGAGCTACAACCAATTCCTGCATCTCGGAATGCAGATAACGGATGAAAACAAAGAGCGATATCAGAATCTCTTCAAGCGCAGGAAGGACTACTACCGCAAATACCGCGACCTGAGCATTTTCTGCATGATAGGTGTCTACGCTCTCTCTGTAATCGACGCATACGTGGATGCGTCGCTGTCGCAGTTTGACATATCCAAGGACCTGAGCCTGAAGATAGAGCCTTCGGTGATGAACGACCGCCGTTCGGCAAATCCACTGAAGTCATCGGCGCTCGGACTGCAGTGCTCGCTCAATTTCTGACAAGTCGGCATGAGCAAGGACCTTGTAGTATTTGAATTAAAAAAGAAACAATTTGATTAAGTAATGATATTTAAAAACAAAGTTATAGTATTGGCGGCATCTCTGCTGTTGGGCAGTGGGTTACAGATGTTCGCACAAGATGTAAATGACAATGAGATAACAGTGAAAGACAAGGATGGCCGTGAAGAAGTGATCGACGTGCCTGAGTCTATGGGCACTGAGTTTGACGACCTCCTGCAGGAGTATTACTCACAGAAATACCTGAAGGTGGACGACGACTGCAACTACCGAGACGAAAACCGTACCTATGAGCCGGAGGTCTACGTAGACCGTCTGAAGCGTCTGCCGAATATCATGGAGATGCCATACAACGACATCGTGCAGAAATTCATCGACCGCTACACCGGTCGTCTGCGCCGTTCGGTGAGCTATATGCTCGGAGCATCGAATTTCTATATGCCGATATTCGAGGATGCCCTCTCGGCATACGACATTCCACTGGAATTGAAATACCTGCCGGTTATAGAATCGGCACTCAACCCTAAGGCTACATCCAGAGTGGGAGCTGCCGGACTGTGGCAGTTCATGCCATCCACCGGCAAGCAGTATGGACTGGAGATAAACTCTCTCGTTGACGAGCGTCGCGACCCTGTGAAGGCATCCTATGCTGCAGCACGCTATCTGCGCGACCTATATAAAATTTATGGCGACTGGAGTCTCGTAATCGCTGCATACAACTGCGGACCGCAGAATGTGCGCAAGGCGATGCAAAGAGCAGGCGGAGAGGCCGACTATTGGAAGATCTATCCATATCTGCCGCGTGAGACAAAGGGATACGTGCCTGCATTCATCGCAGCAAACTATGTGATGAACTATTATTGTGAACACAACATTTGTCCGATGCGCACCACATTGCCGGCAAAGACCGATACAGTGGTGGTGACTCGCGACATACACCTGAAGCAGATTGCCGACATGTGTGGAGTGAACCTCGAAGAACTTCGTGCGCTCAATCCGCAGTATCGCCGCGACATCGTGAACGGCAACTCCAAGCCATCAGTGCTGCGCCTGCCTATTTCGGTGGTCAATTCGTTCATCAGCAATGAAGACTCCATCAGCAACTACCAGGCTGACCAGCTCTTCACACGCCGTTCTCTCGTTGAGGTGGACGAGCAGACACAGCCCCGCTACACATCTTCGAAGCGTACCTCTTCGAAGAAAGGATACGGTCGCTCATCTAAGAAGTCTAAAGGCAAGAAAGGCAAGAAGGGTCGTGGAGGCAAGAGCGTGACAGTGAGAAACGGTGACACTCTCTCCGAGATAGCCGAGAGAAACCACACCACCGTGGGCAAGCTGCGCAAGCTCAACGGTATAAAGGGCAGCAACATACGTGCCGGCAAGAAGATAAAGGTGAAGTGATAACAACATACAACCGTTAACTCTTAAAATCGCATTATCATGGGTGAACAGAAACTTACAGACCAGGAGCGAGAGGCTGCTGATGCTAAAATGGTAGATGATGCCTTCAAGCATCTGCTCGACAGTTATCTCGCATCGCGCCACAGAAAGAAAGTGGATATCATAACGAAGGCTTTCAACTTCGCACGTCAGGCCCACAAGGGAGTGCGCCGACTCTCCGGCGAGCCATACATCATGCACCCCATAGCGGTGGCACAGATAGCATGCTCGGAGATGGGACTCGGGTCAACGAGTATCAGTGCGGCACTGCTCCACGACGTGGTGGAAGACACCGACTATACGGTGGAGGACATCCAGAACATGTTCGGTCCGAAAATCGCCCAGATAGTAGACGGACTGACCAAGATTTCAGGAGGAATCTTCGGTTCTCAGGCATCGGCACAGGCAGAGAACTTCAAGAAACTGCTTCTGATGATGAGCGATGACATCCGTGTCATCCTCATCAAGATTTGCGACCGTCTGCACAATATGCGTACGCTCGACGGACAACCGCCAAACAAACGCTACAAGATTGCCGGCGAGACCTTATATATATATGCGCCGCTCGCCAACCGTCTCGGACTGAACAATATCAAGACAGAGTTGGAGAACCTCAGTTTCAAGTTCGAACACCCGGAGAAATATGCGCAGATAGAAGAGAAGCTCGCCAGCACTCAGGCATCACGCGACACCCTCTTCGACAATTTCACGAAACCTATCCGTGAGACACTCGACAAGATGGGCATCGAATACACCATCAAGGCTCGAGTGAAGAGTCCGTTCTCCATCTGGAACAAGATGATGCAGAAAAACGTGTCGTTCGACCAGATTTACGACATCCTTGCTGTAAGAATTATTTTCAAGCCGAAAGACAAAGACGAGGAGGTGGACGAATGCTTCCGCATCTATGTGGCGCTCAACAAGATATACAAATCACATCCCGACCGTCTGCGCGACTGGGTTAACCACCCCAAGGCAAACGGCTATCAGGCAATCCATGTCACTCTGATGAGCAACATGGGAAAATGGATAGAAGTGCAGATCCGTTCGGAGCGCATGGACGAGATGGCGGAGCAGGGCTTCGCCGCACATTGGAAATACAAAGACGGAGTTGACGGCAATGGAGCCAAGGAAATCTCAGAAGACGAGGGCGAGCTGAACAACTGGCTGCGCACCATCAAGGAAATCCTCGACGACCCGCAGCCAGACGCCATGGACTTCCTCGACACCATTAAACTGAACCTCTTCGCATCAGAAATCTTCGTGTTCACTCCGAAGGGAGAAATCAAGACCATGCCGGCTGGATGTACGGCCCTCGATTTCGCCTTCCAGATCCATACCTTCCTCGGAAGCCATTGTATCGGAGCCAAGGTGAACCACAAGCTCGTGCCTCTCAGCCATAAGCTCAAAAGTGGCGACCAGGTGGAGATCCTTACCTCAAACTCTCAGCATGTGCAGCCGTCGTGGATAAACTTTGTGTCTACTGCAAAGGCGAAGACCAAGATTCAGGGAATCCTGCGCCGAGAGGGTAGGGAAGTGCAGAAGCGCGGCGAGGAGATACTCGACGAGTTCCTCAAACGCAATTCTATGGAACTCACCTTCGCAGTGATGGACAAACTCTGCGCTCTGCATGAAGTGGAGAAACACGAGCAGCTGCTCCAGGCATTGGGCGACAAGACCATCATTCTGGGCGACCAGGACCTCGACGAACTGCAGGGCAAGAACAACAAGAAGAGTGAGACTTCCCGTGGATGGCGCAAGTATGTGCCGTTCCTTGGCAAGAAAAAAGACGAAGTAGAGAAACAGCAGAGTGCTACTTCCAAGGGCTATGCAGTCGTGCCGGAGAATTTCAACCGCAAGAAACCGATTTACATCACCGACAACAATATCAATACATACATCTTCAAACCATGCTGTCATCCTATTCCGGGCGATGACGTGCTTGGATTCATCGACGGCAAGAACCACATCGAGATACACAAACGCTCCTGCAAGGTGGCTTCTAAGCTCAAGTCAAGCTATGGCAACAGGATTCTCGACGCCAAATGGGACATGAAGCGTCAGTTGCTCTTCGATGCCACCATATCGGTGAAGGGTATCGACCGTATCGGTATGCTCAACGAGGTGACGAAGGTCATCTCAGACCAGTTCGACGTGAATATCCACAAGCTCACCATTTCGTGCGACGAAGGCATCTTTGCCGGAGTTTTCGAACTGCTTATCCACGACCGCAGCGATGTGGAGACTGTGATGAACGGACTGAAGACCATCAATGGTGTGCAGGAAGTGAACCAGACGGTTTGATGCAATATACCCAACTCCCGGATTTTCGGATAATAGAACTATATCAGTATCCTGGTAACCATAATTCCAACGTCGGCATAATGGACGTTTATGGTTTCCAGGATAACTTTCTGGATAAACTACTAATTTAAAACTAATCAATCAAAATGAGAAAATTACTTCTATCCCTTGTTCTCGCTCTTGCGGGAACGCTGGCTGTCAATGCGGCAAACAAATACGACAATCCCGACACACTCTTCGTGGCTCGCGACGGAACGGCAGAGTTTCGCAATATCGACGATGCCATTGAGGTGTGCAGGGCATTCATGGAATACCACAAGGTGATATTCGTGAAGAAAGGCACCTACAAGGAAAAACTCATCGTGCCGTCATGGCTCACCAACATTGAGATATACGGCGAGGACAGAGACAATACCATAATAACCTACGACGACCATGCCAATGTGTTCATTCCCGGCACCGACCGCAAGATGGGCACCTTCCGCACCTACACCGTGCGGGTGGACGGCAATGACATAACATTCCGCAACATCACGATTGAAAACAACGCAGCACGACTCGGCCAGGCAGTGGCGCTCCACACTCAGGGCGACCGCCTCACGTTTGTGAACTGCCGCATCCTCGGCAACCAAGACACGGTATATACAGGAGGCATTAACACACGCCTCTATTTCAAAGACTGCCACATCGAGGGAACCACAGACTTCATCTTCGGTCCGTCAACGGCATGGTTTGAAAACTGCACCATCCTGAGCCGTACCGACTCCTACATCACCGCCGCTTCCACTCCGCAGAACGTGGAATACGGTTATGTGTTCAACCGCTGCAAGATTGTAGCAGCAGAGGGAGTCAGCAAGGTATATCTCGGTCGTCCGTGGCGTCCCTACGCCCACACGCTGTTCATGAACTGTCAGCTCGGCAAGCATATCCTGCCCGTAGGATGGCACAACTGGAGCAATACGCAGAATGAGACGACTGCACGCTACTGCGAGTATGACAACCATGGCGAGGGAGCGGCAACGAAAGAACGTGCGGCATGGACACGCCAGCTCACCAGGAAAGAGGCGGCAAAGGTGACGCTTGAGAATGTTTTCAGACAGAATGGCGGTTGGATACCGAATGTCTGATTAAAAGAAATTTTGCACATATACCATTAAACTGATGGTATCGGTCAAACATTAAACTGATGATATCGGCCATCTGAGTCTGACAGCAATAGAATTTTCTTTATTGCCAGCCAGTTTCAGATGGCCGATTAAAGTTAAATCTTAGTCTTAAAAATAAAAAACTTTTGCTAAAGTTTTGCGTTTTAAAGAAAACTATATATATTTGCACCGAAACAAACTATACCGTTCCATAACGGAAACGGCACAGGGGTGCCAGAAAAGAAGATGAAACAACTACTGCCCCACATATTATAATATGTGTAGGAAATGTGCTCGGGAAGCACACAGACTGGTACACTACAAGGAGATTGCTACTAACTAATAAATCAAAAAATAACATTTATGCATTTACAATTCAGAAGAGCCTTGACGGCTTCAGTATTGCCTATGGTTTGTCTTACGGCATTTGCCCAGAAGACGGTCACGGGTACAGTGAAGGATGCAAGTGGAGAGCCATTGATTGGTGTTACTGTGTTTGTCGATGGCAAACCAGGTTCCATCACCGACATCGATGGTAATTTCTCTATCCCCAATGCATCTCCTTCTTCTAAAGTAAAGATTTCCTACATTGGTTACAAAGAGCAGACCATTACTCTCGGAAACTCTTCAACGATCAATATCGTATTGCAGGAAGACAATGCTCAGCTTGATGAGGTTGTCGTTGTAGGTTACGGTACGATGAAGAAGAGCGACCTTACCGGTTCTGTATCTTCTGCTGATGGTGCAAAACTTGCTGCCAAGGGTACTACAAGTGCAATGGAGGCATTGCAGGGTTCTGTTCCTGGCGCACAGATTACACAGGCTACCGGACGTGCAGGTTCTGACTTCAACATTCAGATCCGTGGTAAGTCTTCTATCCAGGGTACTTCAAAGCCTATCTATGTTGTCGACGGCGTTATCTGCGAGGACATCGGCTTCTTGAACACTCAGGACATCGAGCGTATGGACATCTTGAAGGATGCTTCATCTACAGCTATCTTCGGTTCACGTGCCACAGCCGGTGTAGTTATCGTTACTACAAAGAGCGGTTCTTCTCTCGCCGGAAAGAGCGAGGAGAAAGTTTCTATCTCATACGACGGATACTATGGCGTTTCAAAGATTGCCCGTATGCCTGACTATATGAACGCCGACCAGTTCTACAAGTGGCGTTTCTCTCAGTTCCTCTCTTCAGGACAGGTGGCAAACGGTATCGCTACCGTTGCCCAGCCAACATGGAAGATGACCCAGCAGGACTTCCTGCAGGGTATGCTTGCCGATACAGAGGACGGAACTTCTGTACTGAAAAACATGCTGAACAACGGTGAGGGCTACAACTGGCCAGACCTCGTGACACAGGACGGTCAGAAGCAGAACCATTTCCTCGCCGTAAACGGTTCTTCAAAGAATACACACTATCATTTTGGAGTAGGTTACAACCGTGAGGAGGGAGTATACAAGAACGACCTCCAGAACCGCTACAACATGAAGGGTAGTGTTGACAGCAAGATCAACAAATATCTCTCTGCAGGTTTCACCCTGAACCTCGCTTACACAGAAAACCAGTTGGCTTCAGATGATGCCGTAAAGGATGCGTTCCGTCAGGTGCCGTTCGCTCGTCCTTACGCTTCTGACGGCAGCTTCAACGTGAAGCCGGGTAACTTTGAGTCAATGGGAACAAAGGCAAATCAGTTCACTGATACCGTTAACCCTCTTATCTATCTGCGTGACGACTCAAAGGAGTCAAACACCTTCCGTGTGCTTGGTAACATCTACGTGCAGTTGAAACCGGTAGAGTGGTTGTCATTCAAGACCACATTCTCTCCAAACTACGTGAACTCACGCACTGGTGTGTATACAGCTTCGAGCGGTTCTCGTACTGAGACTGCTTCTCACGAGGAGTACACCCGCAAGGACTGGACTTGGGACAACCAGATTGACTTCAACAAGACCTTCGGCGACCACTCTCTGAGTGCTATGGGATTGTTCTCTATGACTTCTTCCGACAAAATGTACAGCCAGGTCGGCAGAACATCTGCTGATGCCACTTCTATCATGACAGGTACAAAGTGGTACAATATGTATACAGGTACTATCTTTGAGAAGAAACCGGAGGAAAGCGGTATCGGTTCAGGTACTGCTTACTGGGAAGAGACAATGATGTCTTACGCTTTGCGTCTGAACTATTCATACAAAGGCAAGTATATGTTCACAGGTACAGTACGTACCGACGGTTCTTCAAAGTTCCTGAAAGACTCTCGCTGGGGATGGTTCCCATCAGCAGCTCTTGCATGGCGTATCTCTGAGGAAGACTTCATGAAGAACATCTCATGGATCGACAACTTGAAGCTTCGTTTGAGCTATGGTGTGACTGGTAACAACACCGTGTGCGGACATTATAACTCAGTTGGCGTTTCTGGTCCAAACATTTATGCTTTCGGTTCTGTCGTTGCCAACGGCTATTACCCAAGCGGTGTCATCAACGCTGACTTGAAGTGGGAGAAATCTTATGAAACCAACTTCGGTATCGACTACGGATTCCTCAACAACAGAATCAACGGATCTATCGACCTCTATTCTAAGACATCTAAAGACCTGCTCTATCTGAGAGACCTTCCATTGGTATCTGGTGGCGGCAGTCTTTGGGACAACGTAGGTGAGGTGCAGAACCGTGGTATCGAGTTCGCCCTGAACACAGTGAACATCCAGACCAAGGACTGGTACTGGACCACAAGCTTCAACTTCGCCCGCAATATCAACAAGGTGAAGAAGATCAACGGCGAGAACAAGATCATCGATTCAGACCACCCTATCACATCTTCTTTGTTCGTAGGTTCTCCAATGAACTCCCTCTACTTGTACAAGTGGGATGGCGTCGTTTCAGACAAGAACATCACTGTTCCTAACAACGATGCTGCTGTTAATGCAGGCTTCACACCTGGTGACCAGGTTCGCTCTTGCGACTACTACCACAAGGTATACGGTTGGTCAGAGGGTATGCCTATCATCAAGGATAACGACGGCAATGGCGTGATCAACGCTGACGACAAGATGATCCTCGGTTGCCAGGATCCTTCTTGGACAGGTAACATCTCTTCTACTTTGCAGTATAAGGATTGGGATTTCTCATTCTCAATCTATACAAAGCAGAACTTCACGGTATACTCAAACACATTGGCTGACACATACGATTATGCTTACCGTGGATGGAACAAGATTGCAATGGATTACTACATCCCTGCTGGAACACTTATCGACTGCGACGGTGTGAACGCTGATGGTACATACATCAACCCTGTATACCAGGAGACCACTCACTATGGTTCATTCCCATTCACAAACAGCTCTATCACCAACAACGGTGCCGGTTCTGCATCTTATGAGAAGAACGTTTACAATGCTCTCGCAGTAGACAAGATTTCTTACTGGAAGGTCAAGAACATCACTCTTGGCTACACATTCCCAAAGAAGTTGCTCTCTTCATGGGGCTGCCAGTATCTCCGTCTTTATGTTAACATTACAAACCCATTCGTATTCACGAAGTACAAGGGATTCGATCCTGAGTGGGCTGATGCAGCCAAGAAGAATGATGGTCCAAGCACAGTGACATATCAGATCGGTGCAAGCATTAAGTTCTAATAACATTTTAAACAAAGAAGCAAAATGAAAAAGTTTATCATAATGTCTGCCCTCGGATTGGCCACGGTAGCTGGTTTGTCCAGCTGTTCTGATTTCTTGGATACAGACAATAAAAGTACTGTAACACCTGAAAGCCAGTTCTCTGACATCTCAGGTTGGAACCAGCAGCTTAACAATGCATATTATGCTCTGCGTGATGTATACAGCGATCCTAAGGTGTTCTGTCAGGGTACAGACCTCTACACCGTTGGACAGAATGCATCGGCTCCTGTATTGCAGTCGTATCAGTATTCTTCAGACAACGAGGATGTTACAAATCTTTATAAAAACACATACGCTGCCATCAACTATGCCAACTGTGTGTTGAAGTATTGCAAGGACGCCAAGCTGAACGACCAGGCTCGTTTCGTGCGCGACTATTGCTATTACATCCTTACACAGCAGTTCGGTGCAGTGCCATACATCACCGACTATATTGAGTCGGCAAGCACTAACTATCCTCGCACAGACCTCGCTACGGTTTATGCCAACGTCATTGCTGACCTGAAGGAAATCATCGCAAACGGCAATCTCGAGAGCGTAAGTTCTGAGAAGGATGCCAGAGGACGTGCCAGCGTTATCGGTGCCAAGGCTCTTCTTGCCAAGGTTTACCTCGCAGCAGGATGGGACTTGCAGACAACTGTCAATGATGCAAAGAACGGTACATACACCGTGAACAGCACCGAGTATTTCGCTGAGGCTGCAAAATATGCTTCTGAGGTTGCAGATGCAGTTCCTTTGACACAGTCATTCGACAAGAAATGGGACTTCGACAACAATGAGAAGGGTACCAACGCCGAGACACTGTTCTCAATCCAGTACGACCGTGCCACTTCATCCGACAAGGTGACGGGTGGTCACGACCAGCAGCACAACTTTGCTCTCTATATGGGTTCAAACACTCTGGGTGTGAAGGGTGTGAAGAGCGAACTCTGTCCTACAGAGCGTGTTTACTACGCTTTCGACAAGGGCGACGACCGCTTCGAAGGAACTTTCATGACCACAGTATATGGTTACGACGGAAATGAAAGCAACTGGAGCAAGCAGGGCTATTGGGCATTCTACAATGCAAATGATGACGAGAAGGCAAAGCTCTCTATCGCATTCAAGTATTTCCCATGGTATACAGAGGATTCTGAGATTGAGGCTTATTGCACAGCCCACGCTTCTCAGTTCGTTACCACTGGTATGAAGAGCACTACCAAGGTGTTCAAGGTTGCTGAGAACTCCACTTGCAAGGCTTATGCCGCAAACGGTTCTTACGATGCAAAGAACTCTGCCACTTACACACAGCCATTCTCTTCTGCAATCCAGAAGATCGGATGTCTGCCTCCAGTACGCAAGTTCGACGACAAGAACACTACCAGCGACTGCAAACAGTCGGGCGGTGACTACCGTGATGTTGTGGTTCTGAATGCAAGCGAGATTTATCTCGTTGCTGCAGAGGCTTACCTTATGATGGGTGACGATGCTAATTCGCTGAAGTATCTCAACGCCGTTCGTACTCGTTCACACGCTTCTTATCTTGGCTCATTCAGCGACTACAAGCGCTACGACTGGGGCTACAATGATGCCGGTGGATACGTGTCATTCGGACAGACCGACAGCTACGGATTGACCATCAACAAGCTGGATGTCATCCTCGACGAGCGTATGCGTGAGACTCTCGGTGAATATTACCGTTGGATGGACCTGCGCCGCACCCATCAGCTCGTTCGTTATAACACTACCTATTGCGGTCTTTCTGTTGCCAACATGACAGGTAACGACGGTCAGATCAAATGGCTGCGTCCAATTCCAGAGAACGAGATACAGATCAACTCAGGTATCACTGCTGCCGACCAGAACCCTGGCTTCCGTACATATAGCACAGCAGAGGAAAGCGATGCAGAATAATCCTGCTTCATTATTAACCGAATTAAAACAGAAAAGAAAATGAAACTGAAAAGTATATTGTTTTTGATGTTTGGTGTTCTCTTCTCGCTCACATTCGCTGCATGCGACGATGATGACGACCCAGTGACACACACCGATGCATCTGTTCTCGTAGGTGGAACTTTCAATGGTTCTATGTTTGACGAAGACGGAAACGAGAAAGCTTCAGATGTAGTTGTTACAATCAGCAAGTTTGAGGCTGAGAATACTCAGGCAATTACAGTCAAGATAGCTTCCGCTACTTTGAAAATGGACCAGGAGGCTGTGTTCAACGTTGCCAAGGCTGGTGAAAACCGTTACACATTCGGAAACGGTTCTGCTGCAGCAGCAAGAAACACAGGTGGAGTGATAGAGGGTAACGACCTTACTGTCTATACCTCTCTCAGCTCAAAGTTCAAGTTCAATGCTACAAGCTCTGCCAAGCGCTACACCATCAAGGCTGTGAAGGCTGGTGAACTGAATATATAACGACAATGTGATAATAATCCGAGTTCATTGCTGGATATCATAAATCCAGCGATGGACTTGAACCAAACGATCAATTTTATTAATAACTTAAAAACAAAACAAATTATGAAAAAGAGTTTACTTTTCGTAGCTGCTATGTTTATGGCAGTATGTGCTAACGCACAGGGTCAGTGGAATGCAGTTCCTTCTACAGCTACTGTTGATCAAGTAGTTGCTAACGCAGGTGAGCCTACAGTTGTTGCTACAGAGATTCAGAACGCCAAGGTTGTTCTTCTCGACGGTGGTCAAAACTGGACAGTAAAGAGCGATCCTACTACAGCTGAGACTTTCGTGTCACAGGGCAAGACTTTCTCTAATGCTTACATCCAGGGTGGTACTAATGGTGTTGACGCTTCTTTGGACAAGGCTGGTTCTACATCTGCTCACATAGAGTTCACTCCAGCTGTTGCTGGTAAGGTTTATGTTGCAGCTAAGTATGGTTGTAAAAAGAAGATCTGGACAGCCAAGGTTCCTAACTCAGTTATCGAGGCTGAGGAGCTTGATTTCGCTGCTATGGGCGATTATGCTACAGACGTATGGGGACAGTACATCACAGCTGACGGTGGTCTGGCCGCAGAGCAGGCTACAGACGCTGACGTTTATGCAGCTCTCGCTTACGACGTTGAGCCAGGCTACACATACTTCTTCTGGGTATCTGGTTCTAAGATCATGCTTTGCGGTCTTGCTTTCGACACTAACGGTGATGTTAACGGCATCAGCAACGTTGTTGCTCCAGAGGCAGACGCTAACGCTCCTATCTACAACCTCGCTGGTCAGCGCGTAAGCTCTGACTTCAAGGGTATCGCTATCCAGAACGGCAAGAAGTTCGTTAAGTAATAAGCGAATTAATTGAACCTAAATCTGTCGTTTCCGACAGATAGAATATATGCCAAGTCCTTCAGTGGGCTTGGCATTTTTTTGATACTTTCTTTGATTGTTTTATATTTCTTCGTATATTTGTGTATTGAATTGTGATATTATGATTGGGCGTATGGACAATAATACAATATTAGATGATATTCGTCGTAGCTTGAAGAATAATATGCCGATGGGAGGAAAAGCATTTCTCTTCGGTTCGCAAGCGCGTGGCACAGCGCACCCAGGAAGTGATTGGGATATTTTGGTCATATTGAATAAAGACGTGTTGGAACCTTCTGATTATGACACTATAACTTTTCCGCTGACTTCGTTGGGATGGGAAATCGGTGAAAATATTTCACCTGTGATGTATACTCAGAAAGAATGGGATAGCAATAAAATGACCCCCTTTTATAAGAATGTTCAACGAGATGGAATTTTGTTATGGGATTAACAAGAAAAATAATTCTGATAGCTTATAGTGAAAGTATAAAAAGTGCAAATTATTTTGTCGGTTCGAATAAATAGTGTACTTTTGTGCCGGTAATAGAAAAACAGGGGCGTAGCCCAGTTGGTTTAGAGCGCTGCAGTCACATTGCAGAGGTCATCGGTTCGAGCCCGATCGTCCCTACTTGTTTTCTATTTCTTTTTTTCCTTAATAGTATTCCGTAACTTATTCCGCTGATTCCTAATGCCCGTTTTGGGTTAAATCCGTCATTACGTGAGGTAGTCGAACTGCTTTTTCATCTCCTGCAGCTGGTCGCGCAGCTTTATGAGCGTCTCCAGCACCTTGGTGTCGGAGCTTACGGCATTCTTCTGTTCCTTCAGCATCTTGCGGGCGGCGGCAAGCTTGAAGCCACGCACCTTCACCAGGTTGTACACCACTTTGATGTTCTCGATGTCCTGCTCCGTATACTGTCGGATATTGTTGCCCGTGGTCTTGGGTTTTATCATCGGAATTTCCTTCTCCCAGAAGCGCAACATGCTTTCAGAGACGCCCAGCATCTCTGCCACCTCCTTGATGGAGTAATACAGTTTCAGTTTCTTTTCCGTGTTAAGTGCCATATTATATACTTTCTTCGGCAAAGATAATAATTTTCTTCTGTTTCGTCAACATCCGTGGCTTATAACACGCTAAAAAACACAAGGATAACAAATAATTTGGCTGTTTATCATATTTTTTTTAATTTTGCCGATTATATCAATAGGTAAGAGGCATGGGCAAGCACACCCGGCAATATCATTGCCCTTTTCCTGTGCCCTTAGCAACAGAGTCAAAAAGAAATATTATTAAAGAAACAAGAATACGATGATGACAGCAAATGAAATCCGCGACTCATTCAAGAAATTCTTCGAGTCGAAAGGACACGTTATTGTACCGTCAGCGCCAATGGTCATCAAAGACGACCCTACGCTGATGTTCACCAATGCAGGTATGAACCAGTGGAAAGACATTATCCTCGGCACCCGCGAGCCGGAGCCACGCCGTCGTGCCGACACACAGAAGTGTCTGCGCGTGAGCGGTAAGCACAACGACCTCGAGGAAGTGGGCCACGATACCTACCACCACACCATGTTTGAGATGCTCGGCAACTGGAGCTTCGGCGACTACTTCAAGGAGGGCGCCATCGACTACGCATGGGAATACCTCGTCGACGTGCTTCATCTCGATCCGAACGACCTCTACGTCACAGTATTCGAGGGCTCTCCCGAGGAGGGACTCGCTCGCGACGATGAGGCAGCCGGCTTCTGGCTCAAGCATGTGCCTGCCGACCATATCATCAATGGCAACAAGCACGACAACTTCTGGGAGATGGGCGACACAGGCCCTTGCGGTCCATGCTCTGAGATTCATCTCGACTCCCGCACTCCGGAGGAGAAGGCAAAGACACCGGGACGCGAACTCGTAAACAAGGACGACCCACAGGTGATTGAGATCTGGAACATCGTGTTCATGCAGTTCAACCGCAAGGCCGACGGTTCTCTCGAACCACTGCCAATGCACGTCATCGATACCGGTATGGGCTTCGAGCGACTCGTGCGCGCTCTGCAGGGCAAGCATTCTAACTACGACACCGACATCTTCCAGCCTATCATAAAGGAAATCAGCACTCTCTCTGGTCTGAAATACGGCGAGACAGAGGAAGTTGACGTGGCTATGCGTGTCGTTGCCGACCACCTCCGTGCCGTGGCATTCTCCATTGCCGACGGTCAGCTGCCAAGCAACGCCAAGGCTGGATACGTCATCCGCCGCATCCTTCGTCGTGCTGTGCGTTATGCCTACACCTTCCTGGGTCAGAAGGAGTCGTTCCTCTTCCGTCTTGTGCCGGTATTGGTACAGGAGATGGGCGGAGCATTCCCGGAGCTTTCTGCCCAGCGCGAACTCATCACCAAGGTGATAAAAGAGGAGGAGGAGTCGTTCCTGCGCACACTCTCCAACGGTATCAACATGCTCAGCAGCGCCATCGAGGCTGTGAAGGCTGCCGGCAAGACAGAGCTCGACGGCACACAGGCGTTCCGCCTCTTCGACACCTACGGATTCCCACTCGACCTCACCGAGCTTATCTGTCGTGAGAGCGGCGTCACCGTAGACGAGAAGCAGTTTGACGTAGAGATGCAGAAGCAGAAGGAGCGTGCCCGCAATGCGGCAGCTGTGGAAAACGGCGACTGGATTGAGGTTCGTCCGGGCGAGCAGCAGTTCGTGGGCTATGACTATACTGAATATGAATGTCACATCCTGCGCTACCGCAAGGTGACGCAGAAGAAGAACACATACTTTGAGCTCGTTCTCGACAACACCCCATTCTATGGTGAGATGGGAGGTCAGGTGGGCGACACCGGTGTCCTCGTAAACGAGGAGGAGACCATCACCATCACAGACACCAAACGTGAGAACAACCAGTCTGTACATATCGTGAAGGCTCTGCCAAAGAACGTAGAGGCAGAATTCATGGCTTGTGTGGATACCGACAAGCGTGAGGCGAGTGCAGCCAACCATACTGCAACCCACCTTCTCGACTATGCCCTCAAGCAGGTGCTCGGCGACCACGTGGAGCAGAAGGGATCATTCGTGTCGCCAGACACATTGCGTTTCGACTTCGCTCATTTCCAGAAGGTAACCGACGAGGAAATCCGTCAGGTTGAGCGTATCGTCAACGATATGATCCGTCAGGACATCCCGTTGCAGGATCATCGCAACGTGCCGATAGAGGAGGCTAAGCAGCTCGGAGCTATAGCATTGTTCGGTGAGAAATACGGCGACAGGGTCCGCGTGGTACAGTTTGGTCCGAGTGTTGAGTTCTGTGGTGGTATCCACGCCCACAGCACCGGTCGCATCGGTATGCTGAAGATCGTTTCCGAGAGCAGCGTTGCCGCCGGCATCCGTCGTATCGAGGCTAAGACAGGCGCTGCCTGCGAGCAGATGATGTATGACCTGGAGGACGGCATGAAGGCTATCAAGGCTCTCTTCCATAATGCCAAGGACTTGCAGACCGTAATAGGCAAATACATCGAGGAGCACGAGGCGATGAAGAAGAGCATCGAGAAGTTCCAGGCAGAGGCAGTGGAGCGTGCCAAGGAGCGTCTTTTGCAGCAGGCTCGTGAGGTTGGCGGCGTGAAGGTCGTTACCTGCGTGTTGCCGATGACTCCAGAGGCAGCCAAAGACCTCGCCTTCAAGCTCCGTGCCGCACAGCCGGAGAATATGCTCTGTGTTATCGGTAGCAAGCATGACAACAAGCCGTTGCTCACCGTTATGGCTACCGACGATCTCGTCAGCGACCGCGGTTTCAATGCCGGTAAGGTTATCCGCGAGGCTGCCAAACTGATTCAGGGTGGCGGTGGCGGTCAGCCTCACTTCGCCACTGCCGGAGGAAAGAACGTCGACGGTCTTTCTGCCGCTGTAGACAAGGTAGTAGAGCTGGCTCAGCTATAAACCTCAAACGGTCTGATGACCGATTTGGGTTAAATCAAAGATAAAGACAATTTTTGAATAAAATCGTCAATCATCTGGTCGAGAGTGCGGAAGTGTCTGAATTACAGATACTTCCGCATTTTAGTACGCGCAAAAACCATCTGGTAATTGTCTGGATGGTTTAAAGGATAACCCATCCTAACCTTCCCCAAGGGAAGGAACAAGTTACTCAGAATATTAACCTCAGCCCCCACCTAGCCTCCCCCGAAGGGGAGGGACGGATACCATTGGCTACATGATTTTCGTTAGTAGTCGTCAGATTATCAATGGTTTATCAATGGCAATAGTGACTGCCCCTCCCCCGAAGGGGAGGGATGGATACCTTTGGCTACATGATTTTCGTCAGTAGTCATCTGATTATCAACGGTTTGTCAGCAGCAATAGTGACTGTCCCTCCCCTTCGGGGGAGGCTAGGTGGGGGCTTAAGTTATTAGGTGGTGCTGGGTTTTATGTTATGTGGTGCTGGTGTCAATATCCGGAGTAATATGTTCCTTCCCTTTGGGAAGGTTAGGATGCGTTTGAGTTTAGGATGGGTTATCCTTTGGGTAGGTCAGGATGAGTATTAAAGTGTTTTTGGGCATATTTTGAGTATCGCCCGTGCCCACATGGGGCAAGGTGCTTGCCCCAGTTGGGCAACGTGCTTGCCCCAAGTGGGCACGCTGCTTGCCCATTTCGTGACGTTTTTGTTGTCTTTGCCGATGATTGTGATTTGGCTTATCAAAGGATTATCCCGTGATTTAGGATTCAATGGATTAGCCCGTAGGCTTCAATGAGGATTCTGTGTGGCCGTCACTTTTATGCTCTTGTTTCCATGTTCTATGATACTTCTGTGATACTTCGATGATACTTTTCTGTAAAACATTCAGAAAAGTATCATTTGGTCAAATCGTTAGTATATAAGGTCTTAGGGGTGTAATTGGAGGACAGAATGATACTATGATACTTTATTTTGAGAAAACAATATTACTCGTTGATGTAATGAGGGAGTGTGATGATTATTTGTCGTTGTAGTGTTCTTCTGCTTGGATTATCAGTACTGAAACGCGGTCGTCGTAGATGTCGTATATAATGCGGTCATTTTTTCCACTTACGTAGTGTCTTGTCAGCCTCTTTGGAATACTCAATAGTGTAGATCATAGGTTGTCGAAATATCGTTGCATTTCTTCTGGTGTACTACATGAAATGGTCTCGCCATTGGCATACTCGCGACGCGCCTTGTTTATAGAGCGGTGCATGGCGGGTGTGATGGTCTCGTCATCTTTGAGGTTGGCCATTCGTACAGAGGCTACACCTCGTAATAGTTTCAAAGCCTTCTTGATGTCGGCTATGAGCGCATTGTCTTCCAGTGTGACAATCATCTGTACTGGTTTGGAGTTTAATGTTGCTGATGCCATATCGTTATCATTTAGTTGTTCTTTGTTAGTAAAGTTACGAAAATATTTTGAATGTAACCATAAGCTTCTTATCCTTTTATATTTTATTGCGTTTTTATATTATCCGTTTTAGCTCCTGTGTCCATCAGTCTGCGGCGATGGACACTATATTCTCACCGATATTCTCATTCCGTGTTGATGTTGTGTCCCCAGCCTTCGGCGTGGACACAAATCAAAAAAATGAAACACTGATATCACCGAGGAACACGGATTGGTCTTCACGGATCCATTTTTTTTGAAATATTTCGTCAGTGATATTTGGATTATGGTTTTGGATTTAGCAGGATTTTGAGCACTATGGTGCTCGCTTTTTCCAATCACTTCAGCCCCCTCTCGTTCTCCCCCGTAGGGGAGATGCAGGTTACTCCGTCTTGTTGTTAAGTTACTGTAATAGGCAAATTATGATTGCAAAATCAGGGAACATGCGATGCCCTCGTAAAACGCACTGTTTATGCAGTATTGTGTACAAATTCAAGAATTTGGAAGCCATAATCTTGACAAAATTGTGATTATTCGGAGAGTATGCATATCTTTGCGATGTGACAAGAGACGGTGGTCTTTTGGTTAAACCCCAAACGGTCATCAGGCCGTTAAAAACCACTCTTCTAAATAATCAAAATCCAGGCAAGCCCTAATGACCGTTTTGGGTTAAACGGCCTAATGACCGTTTGGGGGTTAATCTCGAAGAAAAATCGTTTGGCTTTTACTTGCAACAGTCTGACGAAAGATGTATCTTTGCATTACATAAAATATGTAACATAAAACATGTAATGACAGTAAAGCGCTATGGAACAACTGAATAACCCCTTCGTGATATATGGATATAAGGGAGCGGAATACTTCTGCGACCGCAAGAAAGAAGCGAAGACCATCGTGGAAGCTCTGGAAAATGAGCGCAACGTAGTGTTGATGTCGCCACGGCGTATCGGCAAGACGGGACTTATACATCATGTGTTTGAGAACATACAGGATGCGGATTCCGCTGTGAAATGTTTTTATATGGACATCAATGCCACACGGAGCATGGAGCAGTTCGTGCAGCTCTTGGGAAAGACGGTGATTGGAAAGGTAGACACGTTCTCACAGTCGGCAATGCGAAAGATAAACGCATTTTTCGCCAGCTACAAGCCGACAATGTCGTTTGATGAGCTGACGGGTATTCCTACGTTTTCCATTACCGTGCAGCCCAACCAGAGGGAAGAGTCGCTGAAACAGATTTTTGATTATCTGCGACTATCGGAAAAGCGTATCTATATCGCCATAGACGAGTTTCAGCAGATAGCAGAATATCCGGAGGGTAGGGCAGAGGCGCTATTGAGATCATACATACAGTTTCTGCCGAATGTGTATTTCATCTTTGCCGGCAGCAAGCAGCATGTGATGACGGATATGTTCCTGTCAGCCAAGCGCCCGTTTTATCAGAGTTCGCAGATGGTGTTGCTGCCGCTTATCGACAGGCAGGAATATCAGGCTTTTGCAAATCGGTGGATGGCGAAGAAGGGGTTGTCTGTCGATGATGAGGTGTTCGGGTATCTGTATGATTGTGTTGACGGTCAGACATGGTATGTGCAGGACATATTGAACCGTCTGTATCAGAACGGCAGACCGATAACGAGAGAAGAGGTGAAGGTGGTAATAGACGAACTGGTGGATGAGCAGGAAGTGGCTTTCATAAACTATTATGAGTCGCTCACCGACAACCAGTCTGCTCTCCTGACAGCCATAGCCTGTGAGGGGAAGGTGGCATCGGTGATGTCGCAGGAGTTCTTGGCAAAATACCGTCTTCCGGCGGCAAGCAGTGTGAGTCTTGCTCTCAAGACATTGATCAGACGTGAGTTTGTATATCGCTACGGGGAGGCATACATTGTTTATGACCGCTTCTTCGGCATGTGGCTGCGAAAGAAACTGGCTTAATGGTACTCCTGTCGGTGTGCTTGCGGCAGTCTGCCGTTACTTCTTGCGGTAGTATGCCCTTATGCCGTCTTTGAATTTCAGCTGCAGACTGTCTTTCATCATGAGTACAATCTCCACGGTGTCTTTCTGAGGTTTCAGTTTGCGACGCTTCTTGTTGCCGGTGTCTATCGTTCCTTCGGTGAACACCAGTCTGCCGTTGAGCACATGCCACTCCTTGTAGTATTCCGCCTGTGGATATTCCACGGGGCTCTCGCCCGTCAGACTCGTCTGCTTGAAACGCAGTCCCACGGGATCCATCGTGAACTGCTTCTTGATTTTGAATCCCTGTTCTATCGGCACCATCAGCTTCTGTATCATGGAGTCGCGTTCCGGACCGGCTTTTGGCTGCGGCATACCGGCGATGTGGGGCATCTTGCGCAGTTTCGGCATCACCTGATACACCCATTTGCCCTTCAGCTCATCGAGGTCTATCACGATGTCCGCCTTCCTCTTGTCCTCCTTGTTTATTACGATGGCGAGCTGGTCGCCGATCTTCGGTCTGCCGAACACCTGTCGGGACTGCATGGCGTCGATGATGCTGAACGTTATGGGGTCGCTGTCGTCGGTAGGCAGCACTACCACTACGGAGTCGGTGCATCCCTCGCAGGCAAGTCCGTAGAATGTGGAGTCGCCGGGTATGCGCTCGTCTTTCACCACAGCAGGTTTGTCGTCGCTTTTCTTGTCGGATGAGCATGCTGCCGTGATGGTGAATATCGCTGCTGCTATTATGAATAGGGGTAGGAATCTCGATGTTCTCATTGTCTTGTATTTTCGTTTGTTTTCTTCTTCAAGGCAAAGGTAGCGTAATTTGTGTGAAATCACAAGACAATCAATTAAAAAAAAGAGCGGACCCCGTCTGTGAGTCCGCCCCTCGTATTGTTTTTCGGCTGCTGCCATATCCGGGAAAATCAGTCATTCCGCGATATGGCGGCTGTCGTTATCTGTTGAAAGATTTGATAGCCTTTCCGTTTCTCATGAGCATCATATTGAAGCCACGCACTTTGGCGTCCTTCTGAACCTGCTTGCCGTCGGCAGTGAAACGAGCCACAACCTTGTTTGCAGCGTCGGCAGATGGTGCAGACTCCACGGCGTCGGTGTCGTCATACTGAGTGTCGAGAACCCAAGACACATATCCGCCGCCGAGCTCATCAGAAGTCTCGCCCTCTTTGTATGCGAATCCGGCGATGTAGCGACCGTCGGCAGAGATGGCAGCAGGAACATTGAATGCAGCGTTATCGTAGTCGGCAAGGAGAGTAGCCTTAGGGAATTCAGAGGCGAGCGCCTTGATGCTTTCGTCGCCCTTCTTCCAGATGAATCCCAGACGCGGTCCGAAGAGTCCGCCATAGAATCCGATGATTGTGCCTTCGTCAGAAACGGCGCTGCCAAACACCTGGCTTCCTGAATTTACGAACATCTCGTCTTCGGCATTAGGAGTGAATAATTCCAAAGAGTCGTTCTCCGTGTTGTAGCGTGCCACGCTCTGGATGGCTTCCCACTCACCGGTAAGCTGCTCGTAGTTTATCACCAGGTATTTTCCGTTGGCGCTCATCACAGTCTGGTCGCAGCTGAATATTGTGAATGGCAATGTAGATCCCATTGTAGCTGCAAAATACGGACGGGAGAAAGGATAAGGCATAAATGTCTTTCCGTCGCGGTTTGGAGCCCACAGCAGGGCAGGACGCGTAGCCATATCATCAACCCAATATCCGGATATTATGGAGTCGTTGGAAACCGACAGGGCAGTAGCACCGGAACTGGTAGCGCCGAGGAACTTGTCAGAAGGCTGCGGCAGGTCTACCGGAGTGCCCTCGTTGAAGATACAAGGTGTTCCCTCGAAGTCATCACCGTCGTAGTGAGCACCAACAATCAGTTTTCCGTTCGGACTGATACCCATGAAAGTATACTGTCCGTTCTCGCCGTACTGAGTGCACTGCTCTGTGGCGAAATCGAATGTTGCTGCAGGACCGTTCCATCCCACAGCCACGCCATTGTCGGCCATAGACTTGATCTGTACGTCTGCTTCTGGGTCAGCGGCAGGGAAAGCCACAAACTTCTTGCTTTCCATATCGTATATCCATGCCTCGTTGACGCCATATCCCACACCGCCAAAGAATTTGCCGTTTGGAGACAATGTTGTGCCCATGAGCTCTACACCTTCTGGATCAGGAATTTCAGTTATCCCATTCTGTGCCATCATCGCACTGCTTGTTGCCATCATCGCAACCATTGTTAGTAAAGTCTTTCTCATATCTTTTCGTTTTTATTGTGATTAGTTTCGCATATTGTGTGCGTTTTCGTATTGCAAAAGTAATGATTATTTTGGATATACTGCAAGAAAAATGCTAAAATTTTACATATATTATCCGTTTTGTCGACAAATAGTAAGTTTTTAGGGTCTGTTGGAGATATTCTATTAATAAGATAAGGTGTATGAGATACAGATGCTGTAACGCGGATTCCCTGTGTTGATTATCACGTTTGACCGGTTTCTTAAGAACAATATGAGCGAAACTTCGTAATTCAACCCAAAACGGTAATAGACGGTGTTATGACAGGTTTGGACTTAAAATAAATAAATTATTTTGTATTGCTCACGATTTAGTTTATCTTTGCAATGTCAAAGGAAAGAGAATATAAGTGAAAAGAACAAAGATAAGCAATGTAGCTCTGAAATTCGTGCTGCCCGTGTTGCTAGGAGGAGTGATACTTTATTGGATGTATCGCGACTTCGACTTCAAACGCATAGAGAAAGTGATGCTACACGACATGGACTGGACATGGATGCTGCTGTCGCTGCCGTTCGGTATCACGGCACAGCTCTTCAGAGGCATAAGATGGAAGCAGACCCTGGAGCCGGTGGGCGAGAAGCCACGCCTCTCCACATGCGTCAACGCCATCTTCCTGTCATACGCCGCAAGTCTCGTGATACCCCGGGTGGGCGAGTTTACACGCTGCGGAGTGTTGAAGAAATGCGACGGAGTGTCGTTTCCGAAAGCCTTGGGGACGGTGGTCACGGAGCGAGCCATCGACACGCTGCTCGTGATGATAGTGACGGGAGTGACGCTGCTGGCGCAGATGACAATCTTTGAGAGCTTCTTTCTGAGCACCGGAACGAGCATCGACGGCATACTGGCAAAATTCTCTGCCACAGGATATGTGGTGACGGCGATTTGCGCCGTGGCAGTGCTGGTGTTGCTCCATTTCCTGCTCAAACGCCTGTCGATATATAATAAGGTGAAGGCAACGCTCAGCGGCATCTGGCAGGGAATGCTCTCGCTGAAGAGCGTGAAGAACATACCGTTGTTCATATTGCTCACGCTCGGAATATGGGTGAGCTACTTCCTGCACTACTATCTCACGTTCTTCTGCTTCGGCTTCACCTCGGGCATGGGAGTGACGTGTGCCCTCGCCACCTTCGTGGTGGGAAGCATAGCGGTGATAGTACCCACGCCAAACGGAGCCGGACCATGGCATTTCGCCGTGAAGACGATGCTGCTGCTGTATGGTTCGGCAGCCCTCGGTCCCAATGCCATCACGGCAGACGAGGCACTCTCGTTTGTGCTCATCGTGCACACCATACAGACGATGCTCGTGGTGCTGCTCGGAGTGTGGGCTATGATAATGCTGAAAGCCCGTCCGCAAGCCATCTCGGAAATAGTGGAAAGGGAGGGAACGGACAGTATGGCGCAGAGATAACGAAACCGACTTTTTTTACAACCACGCTTCTCCGCACGAAGAATGCGATGCCGGAGGAGCCTAAACTTTAAATACTATGAGTGAAATCAGAAACCTGAAGCCAGAGTGCATCTGGAGAAACTTCGATGAGCTGACAAAAGTGCCACGCCCATCAGGACATTTGGAGAAAGTGCAAAAGTTCTTGCTTGAGTTTGCAAAACGTGTTGGTGTGGAGGCATTCCAGGATGTAGCCGGAAACATCGTGATGCGCAAACCGGCATCCGCTGGTATGGAAAACCGCAAGACAGCCATTCTGCAGGCCCACATGGACATGGTGCCACAGAAAGACCCCAAGAGCACTCACAACTTCGAGACCGATCCTATCGAGACATGGATCGACGGTGAGTGGGTAAGAGCAAAGGGCACTACGCTCGGCGCCGACAACGGTATGGGAGTGGCTGCCATCATGGCAATCATGGAGGACAACACGCTGAAGCACGGTCCGCTGGAGGCTCTCATCACCGCTGATGAAGAGACAGGCATGTTTGGTGTTACCGGCCTGCCGGAGGGCGAACTCGAGGGAACAATCCTCCTGAACCTCGACACAGAGGACGAGGGCGAGCTCATCATCGGTAGTGCCGGTGGTGTGGACATCACAGCAACTCTCGACTACAAAGAGGTGGAGACCGACAAGACCGACATCGCCGTTGCAGTGACCGTGAAGGGCTTGAAGGGTGGACACTCTGGTCTGGAAATCGGTCTGGGCAGAGGAAACGCCAACAAGATGCTCGTGCGCATCGTTCGCGAGGCAATCACCGACGACGAGGCCCGTCTGGCTACATGGCACGGAGGAAACATGCGTAACGCCATTCCTTTTGAGGCTACGGCAGTGCTCACAATGCCTAAGGAGAACAAGGAAGACTTCATGGCTCTCTGCGCTGACTTCAAGGAGGATTTCATCGCTGAATATAAGGGTATAGAGGACGGTATCGACGTAGTGGTAGAGGATGTGGAGCTGCCTGCAACACAGATGCCACAGGAGATACAGGACAACATCGTTGACGCTATCTATGCCGTTCACAACGGCGTATGGCGCTACATCCCGTCTATCCCTGGAATCGTGGAGACATCATCAAACTTCGCTATCATCAACATCGAGGGTGGCAGCGTGGCATTCAAGTTCCTGGCACGCAGCTCAAGCGATAGCGTGAAGGCAGAGATCGGCGCTTCTATCGAGAGCTGCTTGAATATGGCAGGCATGAAGGTGGTGTTCAGCGGCGAGTATGGCGGCTGGGATCCAAACCCAGACAGCGAGCTGATCAAGGAGATGTGTGGCATCTACCGCAAACTCTTCAACAAGGAGCCTACAGTACAGGTGGTACATGCAGGTCTGGAGTGCAGCATGATCCTGAACAAATATCCAGGTCTTGACATCTGCTCATTCGGTCCGACACTCCGTTCACCACATACTCAGAACGAGCGTTGCCTGATTCCTACAGTTCCTATGTTCTGGGATCTGCTCGTGAAGACTCTTGAGGAAATTCCTGTGAAGTAATACTGCAATCCATCATCCCCCAACTGTCATGTCGGGACACTCCATGATGCCAGTGGGGGATACCCCAATCATCGTGATTTGGGATAATCCGAAATCGGTTATCAGACCATTCGGGAACAAACAATAAGCCGTGTTGACAACTACACTCTCTGTAGCATTGTCAACACGGCTTTTGGTTTTATTCCTTGTTTTATTCTTAGCTCGTCATTTGCCTATAGGTTCCTTCCCTTTGGGAAGGTCAGGATGGGTTGTCCTTTGGGAAGGTCAGGATGGGTTCTATGGTCATGATGGTTCCTGTTCAGCTCTTCCATCTCCATTTCTTCTTCACTTTATTGCCGATGCGCGAGAATACGTATGTGATATGCTGCGTAGGCAGGGATTTGCCCGTAACGATGAGAATCACGGCAGTCAGAATAAGCAGGATGCCGATGCCGAGACGCATGCTGAAAGCCTCGCCGAAGACGAATATGCCGATGCATACCGCCGTGATAGGTTCCAAGGCTCCCATCACCGCAGTAGGAGTAGAGCCGATGTCGTGTACGGCTACTACCATGAGCACCAGTGATATCACCGTAGGGAATACGGCGAGCACCAAGGCATACACCAGTTCGTGCATGGAGGTGAGCGGCTGCAGCCGGGCGTCGGGACCTACGAAGGAATAGCCGATGAGGATGAACGTGCCGATGAAGAGCACATAGAACGTGAGCTTGACCGACGACAGGCGCAGCGACGACTTGTTGACCACCACGATATACACGGCATAGGTGAGCGACGATATGATGACGAAGAACACGCCGATGGTGGACAGTGTGGCTCCGTCGCCACCCTTGTATAGCAGACTGATGCCGCTGAGGGCGAGGACGATGGAGACTACGGTGACTGCCGTGACGCGCTCCTTGAAGAACACTGCCATTATCACAGCCACCATCACGGGATATACAAACAGGATGGTGGAGGCGATGCCGGCATCCATGAAATTGAAGCTGAAAAACAATGTCAGCGACGATGCCACCATCAGTGTGCCGAGCGTTGCCAACGTCTTTATCTCACGTAGCGTCACGGCAAACGACTTGCGCTGTGCCACCATCATCACTGCGAGAATCAGTGTGGCGAAGGCGTAACGATAGAAAATCACCGAGTTGGTGTTCAAACCGTCGGCATAAAGGTTCAGGGCACCAAGCGGGTTAGTGCCATAGCTGACAGCGGCGAGGATGCCGCAAATCGTACCTCTGATCTTTGGATTCATTTCTTGTTATTATTCTCTTTTATTGGTGTTTTAAAATAGAAAGGGAAAATCTTGATGGGCTATATAGGACAGGATGGGCTGAAGTCAGCAGAATCTCATCTGCAAGGCAATCAAGGATTAAGAATTGGAATCCTCTTTAACCCAAATCGGTTATTAGGGCTTGCTTGGATTTTGTTATTTTAGAAGAGTGGATTTTGTTTGGCTTTTAATGAGTAATAGCGAGCTATTGCGAATTAAAAACAAGCAAAAGACACCTTATAAAAAACAAAAGACTGCAAGCAGTTATTAAAATTACACTTTAAACGTCCTAATGACCGATTTGGGTTTAATCCTGTTAGCCTTCTGCAGCCGTTCCAGGTCTTCCTTTTCACCTACCACCCAGATAGTGTCTTCATCAGCAAACTTATGGTCGGGAGTGAGCTGCGAGAGAGCCTCTTCGCCTTCCTCCATACCCACCACCATACAGTTGTATTCGTCGCGGATGCCACTCTCAGAGAGGGTCTTGCCGAAGAACTGCCCGTCCCGGCATATCACGAGCTGGCGCAGTTTCATCTCCCTCTTCTCTATGTCGGGATCTTCGGGGTGGAGGTCGCTTCGCAATGCCTTGCCGAAGGCAGTCAGCTGGTCGTCGTCGCCGATCACCTGCAGCTTGTCGCCCGGGAATATCAGATTGTCGCCGTTGGGGATATTGATGCGTTGGGTGCCGCGCAGGATGCTGCTCACGTTCACTCCAAACCGCCCCCTCAGTTTCATGTCCGCCAGTGTCTTGCCAGCCCAGCGTGAATCCTCCGGCACGTCGAAGTCGGAGATATGAATGTCTCTGTCGAGCAGATGGCCCTCATAGAGCGGACGCTTGTGGCCGTAGACCTGTGCTTCGATGTCTTTCGACCGCAGGTTGCGTATGAACATCCTCTCCATCTCTATGCTTCTCCTCTTGAGTCTTCTCGACAGTACCATCAGTGTGACCATCGTAACGGCGATGACTATCATCAGCGCATGGGTGAAGCGGGTAAGATAGTTGCAGATATAGAATATGAAAGCCATGGCTATCATGAAGCGCACGATGATGGTGACGATGAGCGGAGCGTGGTTCATCCAGTTCTCTTGCCACAGCGCCTTGAACTCCTCGCTGTGGTTCTTCTTCATCACCATGGCTCTCAAGAACGGCGCTATCATGGCAATCGTCATCAGTCCGCATGTGGCGTTTGCCCACCAGTGGGGCAGTATCTGGCGGAGCGGGATAAGGGCGAAGGTGAACATCAGCGTTATCACCGCTACGGAGAGGATGGAATATACCAGAGTGATTCTGAACAGCTGTATCAGCAGTTTGCGCCAGTTGCCCTGTGGGGCAGAGGAGGGACGGCTGATGGCGAAGTCGTTGAGTATATGTATGATGTCCTTTGACAGATGCTTCTCCAGCTTGTTGTAGGTCGGTGTGGAGAGTCTTATCATATATGGCGTGAGGAATGTGGTGATGACACTCACCGCCACCACTACCGGATAGAGGAAATTGCCGATGACGCCGAGCGACAGTCCGAGCGAGGCAATGATGAACGAGAACTCACCGATCTGAGCCATGGAGAATCCGCACTGCATGGCAGACTTCAATGACTGTCCGCTGATGAGGAAACCGAATGTGCCGAAGAGGGCCTGCCCGACGAGGATTGTCATCACGAGGACGAGAATCGGCACACTGTATTCCACGAGAATCTTCGGGTCGACGAGCATACCCACGGAGACGAAGAATATCGCTCCGAAGAGGTTCTTCACCGGTTCCACCAGCTTTATTATCTTCTCTGCCTCTATCGTCTCGGAAAGGATGGAACCCATGACGAACGCACCGAAGGCGCTGCTGAATCCTACCTGTGTAGACACCACTGCCATGGCGCAGCATAGACCGAGCGATATGATGAGCAGCGTCTCGCTGTTTATCAGTTTGCGTGACGAGCGCAGCAGCCACGGAATGGCGAATATGCCCACCACGAACCACAAGACGAGGAAGAACCCGATGCGCACCACGCTGCCCAGCATCTGTCCGCCGTCGAGGTTGGCTCCCGATGCCAATGCCGAGAGCATCACCATCATCACTATGGCGAGCATGTCTTCAAGGATGAGCACACTCATCACCATGCCGGCAAAGCGCTGCTGCCGCAGTCCGAGGTCGTCGAACGCCTTGTATATGATAGTGGTGGAACTCATGGCGAGCATTCCGCCGAGGAATATGCAGTCCATGCGTCCCCATCCGAAGGTGTGGCCAACGGTGATGCCCAGCGCCATCATGCAGAACACGATGGCGCACGTGGCAATGATGGGCGATGAACCCATCTTGAGAATCTTCTTGAACGAGAAATCGAGTCCCAGCGAGAAGAGCAGGAACATCACTCCGATGTCTGCCCATGTGTGGATGTCGGCGATGTCAACCACCGACATGGTGTAGGGCATGTTGGGACTTACCAGAAAGCCGGCAACCACATATCCGAGGACAAGTGGCTGTTTCAGTCTTTTGAAAATAATAGTCACTATTCCCGCCACAACGAGAATAAGGGCCAGGTCTTTTATAAGGTGTGGTAATTCGCTCATAATATTTTCGCCGTATTAAGGTGTAATACTCATAACATACTTTGTATTATGCAAAGATAATGCAAAAGCCGAAGAGAACAAAATATGCCAAGCCAAGAATTTGAATTTCGTGGCATATTCTTGTTATAAGATATCATTCCGCATTTCATCGCCGTCATTACGCATGATTCCGGCGTTGTCGTCATCACTGTGGAGAAAAGAAAAAAGACGCAGCTGCCTCATTTCCGGCCGCTACGTCTTGTATTTATGAAGGTCGCCTTATGAAAGTCGTCCAGTTCCTGTTTTAGTCGTTGAATCCAGCGGTGAGCTCACATATCTTCACCACTGTCTGCATAGCCTTCTCCATCACCTGGATGCTCACGAACTCGTATGGTCCGTGGAAGTTCACGCCGCCGGTGAAGATGTTAGGACAAGGCAGACCCTTGAACGAGAGCTGTGCTCCGTCGGTGCCGCCACGTATCGGCTGCACCTTTGGTGGCACGCCGCAAAGCTCCATTGCCTTCAACACGATGTCGATGACGTGCATGTTCGGGTCGATCTTCTCCTTCATGTTGTAATACTGGTCGTTAACGGCAATCTCCACCGTTCCCTCACCGTATTTCTCGTTCATCTTGTCTACTACAGAAACGATGAACTTCTTGCGGTCCTCAAACTTCTTGCGGTCGTGGTCGCGTATGATATACGACATCTTGGCGTGTTCGGTGTTGCTCTCTATGCCCAGCAGATGATAGAAGCCCTCGTAGCCCTCAGTGGTCTCCGGTCTCTCGTCGGCAGGCATCATGCCTGCGAGCTCAGTGGCGAGCATGCTGGCGTTCACCATCTTGCCTTTGGCGAATCCAGGGTGTACGCTTACTCCATTGATGTTTATCTTGGCAGCGGCAGCGTTGAAGTTCTCGTATTCCAGGTCGCCCAGGTCTCCGCCGTCGATGGTGTATGCCCACTGGCATCCGAATTTCTCCACGTTGAAATGGTGGGCGCCCATTCCGATTTCCTCGTCGGGGTTGAAGCCCATGCGGATGTAGCCGTGCTTTATCTCGTCGTGGTCGCGCAGCCAGCACATGGCCTGCACGATTTCAGCAATACCAGCCTTGTCGTCGGCACCGAGCAGCGTGTGGCCGTCGGTCACGATGAGGTCCTCTCCTTTGTGGGCAAGCAGCTCAGGGAATTTCTTTGGTGATGACACGATACCCTCAGAGAGCACGATGTCGCCGCCGTCGTATTCCTTCACGATGCGTGGCTTCACGTCCTTGCCGCTGCAGTCAGGTGATGTGTCGTAGTGGCTGATGAATCCGATAGTAGGAATTTCCTTCTTGGTGTTCGCCTTGAGAGTGGCATAGATATATCCCTGCTCGTCCATCTCCACGTCGGCAAATCCTTCTGCCTTCAGTTCGTCGCGAAGATATTCGGCGAATATCAGTTGCTTACTGGTGCTTGGCACTGTCTGGCTCTCTTCAGCCGACTGAGTGTCAAACTTTACATAGTTGAGAAATCTTTCTGTTATGTTCATATTAAAATAAGGTTTATTAAAGTATTCTGCTCAATATCGTAGCAAATTTATGAATGAATTTCGGAATAAACAAGAAAAAAGGGATAAATTGTGTTCATTCCGCTATCGCCGGTCCTGTTTACTAAATGTAAAATGCAGCGTATGTCGTTGATATATAAAATGTTGCTTGAAAACGACATCTGTATGTCATAACGAACCATTTATCAAATGCCGGTCCAATTTGTCAATGGTGGTTACATTGTTTGGCAAGACAATGATACACCTCAATGGCTGATGTTATGTGAGAGAAGTCTCAGTGCTGATTTATATAGCTTGCAGAAAATAATTTGCTTTTTATTATGTATTGAGTTGATTTTACATTATCTTTGCCTTTGTAATGTTTTGAAAAGGAAATGATGAATCAAAATGAATCTGTGGATGAATAGAATAATAAAATTTTTATTTATACTATCATTAATGCCGATATCTGTTTATTCTCAATATTCTGTTCGTGGAATAGTGATAGACGATAATGGATCACATGTAAATGGAGCGCAAATATCCCTTTATCAGAATGGGGAACTTGCAGCATTGACACGTTCTAATGTTGATGGCGAATACTCCATTGACAAGGTTTCTCAAGGGAAATATCTCTTGGTTGCAAGTTGCGTCGGACTTGCAAGTGAAGAGGATTCGGTTTTGGTGGATAGGGATATGCCCCATAATTTCATACTTGAAACGAGAGACATAATGCTTGATAGTATTGTTGTAAATGGTAAAAACAATTATGCTTCATCAAGAGGACATGTGTTCATTTTGTCGAAGAAGGCTAAGGAGAGCGGAAACCCTTTTGTCGCCTTGCAAGAAATTCCATTTATCTATAGTGACCCTGTAAATGAAACCGTTCGTTCTTCTGATGGTCAGTCGATGATGATTCTCATAGACGGAATTAGAGTGAATTCGGGAATAAGTCCTATTGATCCGTCTCGCATCAAGTCTGTGGAGATAATCGATGTGGTTGGCGCAAAGTATATGCGGCAAGGAGTAAAACGTATTCTAAATATAAAACTAAAGGAAACTTCGATATATACTTATGCACAGTTGGCTGCTCATGCCGATTATCCAGAAAAGTCCTTTTTTGCTATACCGAAGTTTGAAGTCGGTAACAGTAACATTTCTCTTTACGGTGATGCTTCTTTCGGTGTGAGCCATAGTAAGCAAGAGAATAATTATAATCTTGTATCGCCAATGTTGGTCAAGTCCTATTCCGGGGATTCTAAAGGTAAAGAAGTAGATTATGACTATTCGTTGATGCCAAAGTGGCGTATTTCGGAAAAAGATTATTTTGCAGCATATATTCAAGGAAATGTAAATAGGGAAACCAATAATAATACTTCTAATGGTGAATCGAATCACCATGATATTTCCCGTGGCAGTACATCAGACTATAGTTCCCATCTGTTTTCGGCAACAGCATACCATAAGCACCTCTTTTCAGAAGATGCTGAAATAGAAACGTACGCAGTATATTCGGATAATCGGGCTGAAAATACTAACAGTCTGGAAGAAAATGCAAATGGGAATAAAGACTTGAATGCTCAGAAATATGACAATAGGCACAAACAGCTTACATTGACAATGAATTTTACTAAAGACTTTGACAATGGCGGGAGTCTGGAAATAGGGAACGAAACGCAATACTCTTATGACAGGATTGAGAACATTGGCATTGAAGATTTTCTATTCAGTCATCACCGTTTGAATGAATACGTATTTGCCGGATATACCGGGATGTTGGTGCGAAAACTGACATACGATGCTTCAGCAGGAATGGAGTATGTCTCTATGAAATCAGACAGTATAATTCACCGTTATTTCAGACCGCGTCTCTCTCTTGGCTTGTATTATAATATAACTAATAACTTGAGCACACGGTTCAGCTATACATATAGTAACACACCACCGCCTGTCGCAATGCTTTCTCCATACAATACTTCTGCCGATACGCTTCTTGTCAGTCATGGAAATCCTTACCTTATGCCTTCTGAAACGCATTCTTTCGGATGGAATTCGTCATATCTTATAGGCGGCTTGTATCTTAATACGAGTGTGTCTTATGGAATATCAAACGACATCATTGAGCCTGTACACATTGAAGAAGGAGATGGTGTGCTGCTCACTACATATGGGAATATGGGACGTTATCGCTCATTGAAGTTGAAGTATTATATGTCATGGCGTATCAGAGGTTTGTTTTTAATGATGGATTTAGCTCACAACGTCAGTTATTATACAACGGCTGGAGCAAAAAAACATTTTTCCGGTATGTTGATGTTGAGCAAAAAATGGGGAAAGATAGAAGCACGTACCGTTTTTTCTTATCAGAATTACATACACACCGAATTCTCGAGGACCAAAAACTACAACCCAGAGAGCAGTCTCACACTCTCGTATAGTTTCACACCAGATATCCTACTGTCAATAGGATGCTCAAGCTTTATCGGTAATCCGCGTAGTAAAACTACGATAAGTACTGGCCAATACAGGAGTGTTGCATATTTAACGAAAAAGACATTTACTCCATGGATTTTATTCAGGTGGAGTTTTAGAAAGAACGATAATAAAAAAATAGGACTTGAAAACGAAATAATGCGTGACCATGAGAACAAGATAAAACTGTAAACGGCTCTTGAAGTGTAATATAATTTAAAGGAGTTGCTAATATCAATGCTTCTTTGTTCCATTTCATAAATTTTCCCTATTTTTGCAATAATCTTATATTCCCAATCAGAGAAAAATTAAAACTAACAGATATGCAAATCAAGAAGATAACGGCTTTATTCATGATGCTGGCAGCAGTGGCGAGTCCGGCATTTTCGCAGTCTGTGCATGGCGGCACATTGCCACCGCTGAAACCGGTGGAGAAAACGGTGTATGACACGGCATACGTGAAGGTGTATTATGAATTCTCATACAGACCAGACTCTCTCAGCAAGGGGAGGAAGGACGGTCAGACGATACTGCTCGTGGGCGACAAGGCACAGAGCTTCGTTGACTATTTTGACGACAGGACAGATTTCATCAACGACTCGCTCGCCGCTGCCAAACGCCCACCGATGGAAGCCTTCACGATGAATATGGGAATGATGAAAAGAATGGCATACACATATCCATTGGTGATAGACCGCAGTCGCAATGTGGCAATCATACAAGTGGACAACGTGAACACATACCAGTACACCCAGCCAGTTCCGGAAATCAGTTGGCAGACCGTAGAAGGCGACACCACGATATGCGATGTGGCATGCAGGAAAGCCGTGTGCCGTTTCGGCGGCAGAGACTGGACGGCATGGTATGCCCCTACGTTTGATTTGCATACAGGACCATACCTCTTCGGAGGATTGCCAGGATTGATATTCAGTATCTGTGACACAAAAGACAACTACCGCTTCACGCTGAATGGACTGGAAAACCTCGGCAAGGGAGTGCCCGTATATCTCAAGTCGAGCAACAAAATATTGCATACTACGCGTGACAAAGTGCGCAAGGCAGTGGAAAACGAACAGGCAGACATATACAAAGCTTTCCAGTTGCAGAACCCGGGTGCGGTGTTCACTCCACAGGCTGGTGACACCGGCAGACGCCCCTATAACCCTATAGAACTCGAATAGATGAAAAGAATACCCACTCTGCTGTGTGCTTCACTCTGCGTAATCGCCGTTGAGGCTCAGAATGAAGGAGACGGAATACGCCGTACGACGAAACTGCCGGAAGTCACCGTCAGGCTGAAACCTGTGGAGCAGGTTGGCGACACAATAAAATACAACGTGTCTGCCTTTCAGGGCAAGGACGACCATTATCTGGAGGATGTGCTGAAAAAGATGCCCGGGATACAGGTGTCGCCAAACGGTACGATACTCTATAAGGGCGAAACAATAAACCAGTTTAATATAGAAGGACAGAACCTCCTCGGCAACAGATACAGTCAGGCAACGCGCAACCTCCCAGTAGAGGCCATCTCACAGGTGCAGGTGATGGAGAACGACCAGCCCATCCGTGCACTGAAGTCTACGGTTCCGTCAGACAGGGCAACGCTGAACATCAAGCTGAAGAGCGGCTACAAGATGCGTCCCTTTGGAGAACTGGAAGGTGGAGTGGGATATGGCGAGGATGCCACATGGAACAACCACCTGTCGGTGATAAACATCGCCGCCAAGAACCAGCTGCTCCTCACGGCAAAGATGAACAACACAGGCGAAGACCTCAGTGGCAATGCCGTATCAAACAATATCAATGTGAGCGACCTGGAAGGCTACGTGGCATTGCCGCGCAACATCGTGAACGCTATGGAAAACATCTTCTCGCCGATACCGCAGCAGCGCTATCTCAAAAACAGAGCGTATTCCGTCGGATTCAACCACATGCATAGGGTGGGGCGGTATGGCGGACTGCGCACTAACATCGACCTCTATTCCACTGCCGACAACCTTGCCGACAGTACCTATTATCTCTATGGCGGAGCACATACCGCCACTCTCTCGCAGAGCAACCGCATAAAGGTGGGCGAGAAGACCATCGCCCCAAAGTTCAGATACGAGCTAAACGCCCCCAAAGTGTATCTCCTCGACCAGCTGTCGGCATCCCTCTCTTATCATACGGGTCAGAACGACATCTATAGCAACGGCAGACAGGTGGGGCAGCAGGTGACACGCCATCCGTCATACGTCCAAAACAAGTTGGCGATGACGATAAGTTCCGGCCTGCATACCTACAACATCGGTTCCACGCTCTTCTACTTCCGCCGAAGCGAGACGTTGGCGGCGACTGATGCCGGGGGAGTCTATGACATCCGTGAGCGCATCGGTTTCAACCGCTTCAAGACAGCCAACAGTATTTCCACGTCATTCCCCCTGTTCGGCAATATCCTCGACCTGAGATACGAATTCTTATATCTCTCAGACAGGGTGAGGATAGACGCTGCCGACGACAACGACAACAGCAGTCTGCTCAACACCATTGCCCCTTCATACACCATGCGCTATTCCAAGGACATACTGGTGCTGGATTGTCCCATAAACCATTATGCCGCAAAGATACCATGGCGGTCAGGTGGAAGACATGTCAACCGGACATACCTCTCGCCATCCGTGCGCTGGAACCACAATTTCTCACCCCAATGGCGACTCACCATCGCCGGGGCAATGCTCCAAGGCGCTGACGACGATGTCATAACGCCGCAGGCCTACCGCTCCGACTACCGAACTCTCACCGCTACCCAAGACCGCATGGGGTGGGCACGGTCGTCGAATGCGTCGCTGAAGATAAACTATGGCGATTTCGTGAATATGTTCACATGGAACCTCCTTGCCACAATGTCGTGGCGCCATTCCGACTGGCGTTTTGCCTATGATATCAGCAACGATCTCACCAAGTTGACTCCTCTGTGGCAGTCTGCCACCACACGCTATCTCATGGCGCAGACACGGGTGGAGAAGACTTTCACACAGGTACATGTCGCCATACAAGGCACCGTGAGCTACAGTCGCAATGAGTTGCCGGTGGTACAGAACGGACTGCAGCAGCGTGTGGTGTCGAATGTCGCCACGTCGTGTCTGTTGGTAAGATGGTATGATCTGTCGTGGCTGCAGGTCACCAACGAGTCAACCTTCAACCTCTCCTGGCAAGACCGTTATGCCAACAGCAACAGTCAGACGCTGAAAAGCCTTTTCAACGATTTCAGTCTTGTGCTTTCGCCCCTCAGCCGTCTCTCTCTTACTGTGTCATGCGATTACTCTTTGTTGGAGACATCCAAGGGTGAGTATAACTCCATCCTGTTTGCCGATGCCAAGCTGCTCTATACTCCATCCAAGAGATGGGAACTGGGTCTGCGTATCGACAATGCCCTGAACCGCAAGCAATATGTAGACGCTTCCTTCACCGGTTTCAACTACCGTTATTTCTCACTTCCTTTGCGGGGCAGAGAAGCAATGGTCACGGTGAAGTACAAGTTTTAGAATAGATGGCTGTGGGATTCAACCCCACGACCTTCAGGACTTTTTCTTTCCAGATATCAGCTATTGATGGTGATAATGGCTATTGATGGAATAATGATTATTGATGGGATAATGTCTATTGATGAATAATGTTGAAATTGTTTGTCGCATATATATAAACAAGTGACTCCGGTGGGATTCAAACCCACGACCTTCAGAACTTTTTCTTTCCAGATATCAGCTATTGATGGTGATAATGGCTATTGATGGAATAATGATTATTGATGGGATAATGTCTATTGATGAATAATGTTGAAATTGTTTGTCGCATATATATAAACAAGTGACTCCGGTGGGATTCAAACCCACGACCTTCAGAACCGGAATCTGACGCTCTATTCAGCTAAGCTACGGAGCCATAAAATAATAGTCACAATATATATATATATGCACTGACACTCAATTTCAGCGCTGCAAAGATAATGTATTTTTTTGATATGAAGAAATGATTGGCCGATAGTTTTAACCCAAATTGGTTATCAGGGCTGCTTGACACATGCGATGAGGTGATGACAACAACTGCTCCCAGCCAGTGTGTTCCCTCGCTGCAAAAGTAGAGAAAACGGCAGCAGGCAGGATGAATGTTGTTAATATACACCTTGACGAGTAGTATCTCGACTATTTGTAAACTTGATTTTACATTGTTGAATAACGTTTCCCTCCAAGGTCGATAAATTGTATTAAAATGCAGTTGGGAAGCAGTTTTTTCGTTCAGAATTTAGTTTATTCCCAAAAAACGATTACATTTGCAAAATAAAAACACACGCAACAGACTCTGTTCGGTGGGACATGAATAGTAGTTGTGATTTTGAATGTCCGCTAAGAATAGCCTGTTACGCTTTAAATCGAAGACGAAATGAAAAAGAAAATCCAGTTCAGTCTCGTATACCGAGACATGTGGCAATCTTCTGGCAAGTTCCAGCCGCGCAAAGATCAGTTGGAGCGCATCGCTCCTGTGATAATCAAGATGGGATGCTTCTCTCGTGTGGAGACCAACGGAGGAGCTTTTGAACAAGTCAACCTTCTCGCCGGCGAAAATCCGAATGCGGCAGTAAGAGCATTCTGTAAGCCATTCAATGAGGTGGGTATAAAGACTCACATGCTCGACCGCGGTCTTAACGCTCTGCGTATGTATCCGGTGCCTGACGATGTGAGAGCACTTCAATATAAGGTAAAGCACGCCCAGGGCGTTGACATCACCCGTATCTTCTGCGGACTCAACGACGTGAGAAACATCATCCCGAGCATCAAGTGGGCTCTTGAGGCAGGAATGACACCACAGGCCACACTCTGTATCACCACTTCGCCTGTCCACACCGTGGAATATTATTCGGCAATCGCCGACAAGCTTATCGCGGCAGGCGCCACCGAAATCTGTCTCAAGGATATGGCTGGTATCGGTCAGCCGGCATTGCTCGGAAAGCTCACCAAGTCTATCAAGGACAAACATCCTGAAATCATCATACAGTATCATGGCCACTCAGGTCCTGGTCTCTCTATGGCATCAATCCTTGAAGTCTGCAACAACGGTTGCGACGTTATCGATACAGCCATCGAGCCATTGTCTTGGGGTAAGGTTCATCCAGACATCATCTCAGTGCAGAGCATGTTGAAGAACGAGGGCTTCGATGTTCCGGAAATCGACATGAACGCATATATGGAGGCACGCCACCTCACACAGGAGTTCATCGATGACTGGTTGGGATGCTTCATCAACCCTGGCAACAAGATCATGAGCTCACTGCTCCTCGGCTGCGGTCTGCCAGGCGGTATGATGGGAAGTATGATGGCCGACCTCGCCGGTATCCATCGCTCCATCAACTCTATCCTCCGCTCTAAGGGCAAGGAGGAATATTCTACCGACGAGATGCTCGTGAAGCTCTTCGACGAGGTGGCTTACGTATGGCCACGTGTCGGCTTCCCACCACTCGTAACTCCATTCTCACAGTATGTCAAGAACATCGCCCTGATGAACCTGCTCACCATGGCTCAGGGCAAGGGCCGCTTCGTGATGATGGACGACGCCATGTGGGGTATGATCCTCGGCAAGAGCGGTACGCTCCCTGGCAAACTCGACGACGAGATTGTGGCTCTGGCAAAGAAGAACGGCAAGGAATTCACTGACGCCGATCCTCACACTCTCATCCCTAATGCTCTCGATGGCTTCAGAAAAGAGATGGACGAGAACGGATGGGAATATGGTCAGGACGACGAAGAGCTCTTCGAGTTGGCTATGCACCCAGAGCAGTATCGCGACTTCAAGAACGGTATGGCAAAGAAGCGTTTCCTCGCCGACCTTCAGAAGGCAAGAGACGCCAAGCTCGGAAGCAACCTCACACCAGAGAAGATTGCAGAGTTCAAGCATGCCAAGGCAGACGCCGTTGTCTCTCCGGTTAAGGGACAGGTGTTCTTCGAGTTCCAGGGCTCAAGCGAGTGCACACCATGTATCGAGCCGTTCATCGGTCAGCACTATGATGAGGGACAGACCTTCTGCTATGTGCAGGCGCCATGGGGACAGTTCGTTGAAGTTCCTGCTTGTCTCGGCGGCAAACTCGTGGAGATTGCCACACGCCAGGGCGGCAAGGTGAACCGCGGCGACGTGATAGGATATATAGAGCGCGACCATGATTGATTGGGAAGCGATAATAGACAAATACTGCGGTGAGGATGATGGCGAGTTGCGCCACATCCTCATCGTTCACTCACGATCTGTGGCGCAGAAAGCGCTACAGATTGTTTCTTTGCACCCCGAACTGAATCTCGACCGCGACTTCATCGAAGAGGCGGCGATGCTCCACGACATCGGCATCATAAAGACCGATGCTCCCGGCATACACTGTCATGGCACGGAACCATACATCCGCCACGGCATTCTCGGAGCAGAGATGCTGCGCAGCGAGGGACTGCCTCGTCATGCCCGTGTGTGTGAACGCCATACCGGAGCAGGACTCAGCAAGAGGGAGATAGAGACGCAAGACCTGCCTCTGCCCCATAGGGATTTCCTGCCGGAGACCCTCGAAGAGCAGGTGATATGCTATGCCGACAAGTTCTTTTCAAAGACGCATCTCGACAGGGAGAAGACGGTGGAGAAGGCAGAACGCAGCATAGCAAAATTCGGTGACGAAGGTTTGGAACGTTTCAAACATTGGGAAGAGATTTTCGGTTGACAGACACCGGGAATCTTTTTTTATGTATGCTCGGCATGAACATTGTCTAACGGGTGGAAGTCCCGAGTAAGCCCTAATAGCGGGAATTACATAGCCAAAGGCAAGGGTGTCCATCGTGAGGTGGAATCTTAAAGAAGCCGGCGGCAAACATCTGACCTAACGGACAGAAACTTCATATAAGGCATATGACCGTGGGTAAGGTTGCCAAACAAATCAAAGCCCGATAGCTATTCGGAACGGTCGGTGGAGTTTCCTTGAGCTTGCGAAATAATGAAGTGGGTATAAGATGGAAAGACAATGCCCTTATCCGAGGAGATTTCACGGACGCATGGTGAAGATGAGGTATTCGATGTACCATGACGGAGTAAACTCTATTCACACGATAGGACGGAATCCGACAATAGAATAGAAGTGACGTATCTCGAAGGGATGGCTGAAAACAACTTGCCACACACCGCAAGGCGTAAAAGCACGAAACCACCGTATGCGGAACCGCACGTACGGTGGTGTGGGAGGTCGGTAAATGTGAAAGTAGGAGGTAAATGCCTTTTATGAATAACATTTACCTCCTACCCGATTGGTTTCTGCGTAAACAATGCGTAAACAAACCATATCTTAATCGTGTCAATTAGTAAGATTCGTGCTCCCAATAGCCTACATCAACCACTTCCAAACCGGCACCACGGGTATTCCATCTTCCGTGCCCTCCTCATCATACGTAATCAGCAGGCACTTCCAATCCTCGTGCGCCTTGGCATATTTCGCCAATGGTGGCACCTCCCTGTTGTAAGTGGTCTCATCCTTGATGCTATAGGACACCTGTATGGCCAACTTCTCTTCAGACACTATGAAGTCTATTTCCTTCTCAGCGTTTAGGAAAAACACATTCTCCTTGCCAAATCGTCTGCACAACTCCACCGCTACCATGTTCTCCAGTAATGATGTCTCTGAGTTCATCAGAAACAGGTTCAGCAAGCCGTTATCGATAAAGTAATACTTCTTCTGAGTCTCTTTCTCCGTCAGCTTTCCAACCTCATTCTCCATGGGCAATATAAGCCAACTGTCAGCGGCATACCCCGCATAGTCAATCGTAGTAGGCACACTGATAGGTGACCCCGTTGCCACTATCACATTCTTCAGTCTGTTATACGACAGCGGTTGCTTCACGCTCTCTGCCATTTTCTTGATCAGGATGTTCAACACCCTGTCGTTCTTAATGTTGTTTCGCGCACAGATGTCACCCAAGTAGATTTTCTGGTAAAGACTTGAAAGCATTGCCCTTTTGTTCTTAAACGACAGGATTTCTGGCAGACCGCCGTAATAGAAGTATTCATTCAAATGCCGCTTCACCTCACTTCTTTGGATAGTGTCATACTCCCAATGCTCCTTCAGTTCTACCTGCTGTGCTGCCAGATACTCTTTGAATGAATATGGGTATGCATCATAGATAAAGAACCGTCCGCCCAGCGTAGTTGCCACCTCTTTGCTCAGCATCTTCGCATTGCTGCCCGTCACATACACCCTGTATTTCGCGTCAGCCAATCTCCGCACGAACTTATCCCAGTGAGGAATGTTCTGCACCTCGTCCAGAAACACCACCGGCTTCTTACCATACAGTTCCAGGTGGGCTTCCAGCAGACTGTTGAAGTCCTCCGTCTGGAATTCCGCCAGACGCTCATCCTCAAAGTCCACAAACAGAATCTCATCCCATCCCTTTCCTGCTGCCTGCAACTGACGCACACGCTGATACAACAGGTACGATTTACCTGCATGTCTCACGCCAACTATCACATAATTGCCATCCTCTTCAAAGTCTGTGGGACGGTTCACAATCACCGCCTCATCCACCTCGCGTTGCTTACTGATCAGGCACTGTTTAATGACATCCTTACTGATACTCATATAAATTATATTTAATAAGAGTTGTATGATTTTATAAAGTTTGGTTTACAAAGTAAGGTATTTTCTATAAAACAGAATTAATAAACTCTGATTTTTTACTATATTTTCACACTTTTTTATCACAATCTATGAGTTTTTGCCATTCTTGGTCAGGGTTTACCTATTGTATTGTGTCAAATATGTCTGTCAGATACGAAACGATTCTTCTTCCACGTTGCCACTTTGAACTCTTGGATGTCTGAAACTCTTTCTCATTATGATAGATGAAGGAGTCAACGCGTTGGGCTGGGTCATATTTTTTTGTGTCTTTAATATGCCTTTTGGGGGATGGACAAGTAATAGGTCTGCCAAGACGTTTGCATCATTCACCACCATCTTTTGCATTTATAAGGTCAAGAAGTTTTGGCTCTACACCTCCGCCAAGCACAACCAGATACCGATGTGCCGTATCGCTGGCAAGATTATTGGAGGAAGGGCAAGAAAAGACTGTATCCGACCAGAAGCGACCAGAAAACGACCAGATAAGCGACCAGATAAAAATGATTTTAGAACTAATCAAGGAAAAACCACAAATAAGTAGAAGCGAAATTTCACACTAAATGGGACTTCATGAAAGTAGTGTAAAGCGTCGTCTGAAGATGATGGTTGATAAAGGTGTTATTCAACGCATAGGTTCCGACAAAGGTGTTATTGGCAAATTAAATAATTCTATTCTGATTATGAAATGTAAAATTGAAACATCAAATGGTATCATGTTTTTGAAAGGAATAGATGGAGATAAACGATTGGAAATTGCTGATTTCATATTAATGGAACATGTCGCAAAGTTACAGGAAATACGAGATTACGACAACTTTTAAGCAAGAAATCTGTCGTAATCTCACTTTTTTATTGAGATTACGACAGATTATTTAAATCCAGGTTTTACTGCCTTACCATTACGATACCAAGTATTTCCTCGTTTTGTTAATTTTGGTTTTGCCATGTTCTTATATCCATTGGTGTTTGAAATTTATATCCATTAATCTGTATAATTGTTTTCCCTATTATAGGAATATAATTATCTATAGTTTCCCCTCCTGTACTTGTTCCCGTAACTATTTCTATATCTTGTGCAGGAATCCAACTATTAGCAAAAAGATAATAATCTACACCGTTTTTTGTCTTTTTATCGATTATTATCACTACATGCCCAGGATAACCACCAAGCACAAGCAAATCACCTATCTTAGGGTAATTACTGTGAGGCAAATCTCTTGATAATGAAGCAGAACCTGCATAAGTCATAATCACCTTCAGATATTCTTCAAAGTTACTTCTGCTGTAATCATTTGTGGTTTGTGTTTTAGCAAGAATTGCTTTATTACCATTAATTTTTACTCTATAACCTAAAGCCCATTTAGAAAATGGAACTTCCAAGCCACATGTAAGTTTAAACTTTATTTTATCATATTCTTTTCTATAATAGAAAAACTCAGCTCTTAAGCGTATTGCAGCATCTGCACATTGCTGTACTGATGTTACTTTTGTATTTAAAACTCCAAGTGATTGCTCTTTTATTACATTACCTGCATAATCTTTTACCACGGTGGATTTTTTTCTTGGAAAATGCTTTATAAACAATTCCCAATCTGATAATCCTTCATCTGATATTGTGTCAAGAGATTCTGTTACGACTATATTTGCAACAGTTTTGGTATCTGTATTACAGCTTATAATTATAGAAGCCATTATAAAAATTACTAATTTTTTCATTGTTTACCCGTTGGCGGAATTAATTTAAGTCGATAAATATGAGTAAAAAGTTGTACATATCGCTGATTCTTTAGTAACTTAGTGGTGATCAAAAAATTAAGTTCAAACCATCGTATGTACAACCTTTATACAAAATTCGTCAAAATACTTGAGATATGCAAGCAATTCTCTGGAAATCTCGTCAATGAATCTGGTAATGGCTCGCTGTATCCCGGAAGCGACTGACAAGATGGAAACCATGCTCTTTGATTCCGTTCACAAACGGACGGATAGAGAAGAAAGGTTTAAAGGTTTCTTATCCCGAATTGAGATATCTTTTGAGAAGCACGGAAAGTTAAATCCTCGATAAAACAAGAAAGGATGCCAACATTAAAGACATCCTTTCTTGTTTTATCGAGATTATTTCTTCAAGAAGCCATAGTCGTACACTTTAGGCTCTATGTGAGCAGCAAGTAGTTTCATGGACTGTCTGAGGTCGGCAAGCAAGGCATTATAGGTTGCATCCTCGCTGGTGGAGTTCATCTGCACCTTTCCACTCTTCGTGATCTTTGTACCTTGGAAGTGCATTTTTATGTCATAGTAAGAAGCATTAGGGTTGGCTCCTGCTTGTTTGTGATAGTAACGCCACAACTCTCTTCCGGCATCCAATACAGCTTGTGCTTCTTGTGAAAACTTCAAGGGTTCGGTTGGAGTGAATGAACTGTCATCTGTTGTTTGAGAATCTTGTTCTGCGAATAGGTCTTGCATAGTTTCTTTGTGCTGAGGCTTTTCCTCTTTAACCTTGCCCATGATGAAGTCGTGCATAAAATGACTCTCGAAGTTGTCTTGTGCGCCTACCTCTTCCTCGCTGAATGGAATCCAATGGTTAGTGCCATGCTGGCTTTGGATGTTGTTTTTCTCATTGAATAACGTGAAGACTAAGCAGTCGGATAAAAAATGATCGTTGCCATTCCATTCCTTATTTGGATATAGAAATTGGTCTCGGTCATTTACCCATGTTGCTTCGGTACAAAGTCTGACACTGAAATAAACACATGATGGTATGACATTCTTTCTTGTTATCCAAGTACCTTTTACCTGTTTTAGGTCATTGGTAGATGGTGATAAAGTCAAGAACACACCTCTGTTATTTTGAAAGTCAGTTCCTAAGAATCGCAGGTATCCAAGATGGTCTCCTTGTTTGTCGTAAAACTTTCTGAACCAGTCTATGATTAGTTCGCCTCCCTTACAAGAATAGATGTTCTTGCTGCCAATCGGATTGCCTTTGCTGTCGTAAACATCAGCAATGCAAGATACGAACTCTTCCTTCTCTGCCAGGTGAAATATTTGGAAACCATATGGGAAATGCCCTGTTACATTATCGAATGTGTTTGCAGGAACGATAAACATCCTACTGAGCTTTGCTTGGTATTTAGCTCGAAATCCAGAAAAGTTTGGACCTTGTAGTGCTTTCAGTGTAGAGAACAAGGCAAGTGTGCAATCAGGAATATCATTTGCTATTCTTGCAAAGAATTGTGCGAATATCTCATTGCCTGCTCTTCCAAGTTCTTTCTTGTACTTGTCTTTTATAGAGGTGTAGGCTAATCCCTTTCGGTTGCTACCTGTTCCTGTAACTGTTCTTGCATTGCTGGCTTCTGCACAAGGTGGATTGATATAAATAATAAGTTTCTTGCGTCTTTCTTCATTTGTTATGATGTCTTTTAGACCAGGAGGTAATTTGTCGAAAGAGTCATTGAGAAAGTCAAATTGAAATACATGACTATCCAAAAGGTTGGCAGTACCGACCTTTTCCATATTAGCAATTCTGTCGTGTATAACATCAACGTCTGCTTGGTCTAATGTGCTTGCCCAAATTTGATATTTGTTAGTAAGGCCAGCAAGAAGATTCCCTGTGCCAGCACAACAATCCCAAATGTAATATTCATCTTGCCAGTCTTCTCCCAAATCTTTAGCGATGTATTCTTGTGAGAGTTCTACCCAGCATTGAGGTGTGAAGAATGAACCTTTGCGCTCTCTGATGTCTTGCGGAACAAGTAAGTCTCTACGATTAGCAATATATTCCCAGTATTCTTTACGTGGAGGGCGGACGTAGAGATTCCAAAATTGGTTGTGTGCAATCTGGTTGTCGTTGAACTGTGCTTTCTTAGAATCGAAAAGCCCTGCGGAGTCTATCTTACGGTCAAGTTCATAATGATTCTTCTTCAGCAATACATATAGCCTATCTCTAAGGGTTGTGTTTTCCTTAGAGAAGATGTCTGCAAGAAAGAAATCTGCATCAATAATGCCACTTTGTTTAGCTTTTTCCCAATCAAGTGTGATAGAAGGTTTGACCTTTTCCACCCATTTTCTGTAGATATAAGTGAAATTATTCTTTGTTATATTGATACCGTTAGTACGCTGCTTCCCCAACTTGAAATTAGAGCGAATGAACTTTCTTAGCTCCTTTTCATCTTTATGTAGGTAGAAGAGCCTAATCTCCTTTTTGAGTTTCTCTTTCAGCAAGTCGGAGAGCATGTGAAACTCTTTGGTGCTATGGTTGGAGGGAGTGACATTCCAGTTGAAGTCATTCTGATAGAATACACTTACAATGTGGTGATATTCGATAAAGGCAATCTTTTCTTCATCGAAGGCTCCAAGATAGCGAGGTGGTAAGTATGATTCATGTGTATGGGCTTTACCTATGGTAATGATGAGTTGCACGAAAGATGCATAGATATCTTCTGTGTTTCCTGCTTTAGCTTCTGCCCATAAAAAATATTCTTGGTCGGATAGCTCGTCCTCACTTGATTTTTTTGTTGTTACAGCAAAGTCTATGTCGCCCAAGATAGGTGTCGCATCATAGTCTTGAAAGAATTCTTGGCGAATTTTATTCTTTACTTCCTCTTCACGTATTTTATTTGTTGCCATAATTATTTGTCCTTAAGTTATTCGAATAGTTTTCTTAGATCCATGTTCAAGAAAACTTCTGGGGAGATACCTTTCTCGCCTACGATAAATATTGCCGACGGATGGAATAGATTGCGGAAACGCTCTAAGCCCTTGGTATAAGCCTCTCCATTACTTTTTACTTCTATAGCTATGAATTTCTGATTCTTCTTGAGGATGAAGTCAACCTCGTCGTTGCCTTCTCGCCAGTAGAACACTTCAAAACGATGGGTAAAAGCTTCGCTTAATATGTAGGCTCCTATGGCGGATTCAAAGAATTGTCCCCATTGCTTACTATCAGAAACGGCTTCTTGAAATGTTAATCCTAATTGAGAACTCAATAAGGCATTGTTGTACACTTGGTATTTAGGAATGCTGGCACGTTTGCGGGCTACATCTATAGAGAATTTCTGTAGTCCCGTGACAAGTCCGCTATCGCTCAAAAGATTTAGATAGCCTGCCAATGTAACTGTGTTGCCAGCATCTTGCAATATTCCCAGCATTTTTGTTAGAGAAAGTATCTTACCCGAATAAGCTACGCTCAATTCGAAAGTTTGACGAAGCAGAGCAGGCTTCCCTATTGGAGAATCCATCAAGATGTCCTTGTTTATAGTAGCATCAATGATGGCTCCGCTAACATAGTTCTTCCAACGTTCTTCGTCACCAATAAGCATGGCAGCTCCCGGGTAGCCTCCAAAATAGATGTATTGTTCAATAGTCATTCCAAAGGCTTCTTTCATTTCTGGATAACTCCAATGGCTCATTCTGATTTCCTCATATCGTCCCATGAGAGATTCTGCCAATCCTTTTTCTAATAACACCCTTGACGAGCCTAATAATGCCACTTTGATTTTGATGTGATTTATACTATCAGCGTCCCATTCTTTCTTTACATATTCACTCCAGTTTTTAAGTTTTTGTATCTCGTCAATAACCAAGATCATTTCTTCAAGTCCTTGTGTGCGCATTTGAAGACGTGCATTATTCCAGCAATCGCTAATCCAAGTGGAAGATGTTGAAGGAATGGTGTCGGCAGAATAGAAAAGAAACGGTTTACTTAAATCATCCAATACTTGCTTGATAACGGTAGATTTTCCAATCTGTCGTGGTCCCATGATTACTTGGATGAACATTCTTTGTTCACCTAATCTCTTGATGATGGTATAATATATCTTTCTTTTGTACATGGTCTGTTGTTTATAGATGATGATGTGATATGTATAGTCTTGCTATATTTAATGGGGGCTTTCAAGTTGTTTTACTCAGCATAATGAATAATTTTACTCAGTCGACTGAGTAATTTTACTCAACGGACTGAGTAAAATCCCATCTTCCGATGGCAAATATAGGACTTTTATCTGAAATAACCGCATCTGGTATGTATATTTTACCTGTTGGCGGAATTAATTTAGTGCATACTTAATTCTGCCAATGGGCTTATCGTTAATGAAGTTTACGTATTAGTTCTCTTATTACAAATATTGCAGAAGAGTATTGTAACTTTCGCCATCATCTATAAGTTTGGTGGCTACAAAGAAAAAGGAAGTAAAAGAGGTAGAAACCTCAAGAATGGGACACTAAGAATAAGTCGTTTCCTATTACTTGCCTATTTATCTTTCTTGCATACATATTATTATATAGCCCATATGGCGTAATGAAGGTTGGAATGAGAGTTTTGGTCGTCTTCGTCACCTTCTTAAACACATTTAAACGGTGTGCCAGGTGGGTATCGTATGCCTTGCTGATTTCATATTCCCCATTACAATACTTCATTTCGCAGACAGAAATCGATCTGTCAGAACGGTCTATCAGTAAGTCTATTTGCGTTCCATGTTTCAAATCTTCGTCAGTCTCCTCATCTGCCATGACTTTTGCAGTAGGACGATAAGACCATGAACAAGGAGTGTTGATGCTACCGTCTATGCCCAAAGCCTTGACTATTTCGTTGATGTGGTGAAGACATACGATTTCAAAGGCATGACCACACCATGACTCATACTCAGCAGTGGTCTGCATCTTGACCCAATAGTTATCGAGGAATGAACCCTTGTTGTGCATGAATTTGAAATAAAACAGGCAGAATGGGTCTGTCAGCTGATACATCATATCTTTCTTCGACTTGCCGAATGGGGTGTAGCTTCGGATGAAATCACATTGCTCTAACTCCTTAAGTATCAGACTAAACCTTCCATTGTTAGCCAATCCTGTAGCATCTAACAAGTCAAGTCGAGTCATACCCTTTCCCTTATTCTTTAGGGCTGTAACTATGGCAAGATGATTGTCGGCTTTCTTAAAAAGCGAATTGAACAGACGGTCAAACTCTTCGGAGAGTTCTCCGCCACGTGTGAAACAAAGTTGCTGAATATTTTGCGCTACGCTTTTGTTGTTCTCGAAAAGAGACAGGTAATAAGCCACACCGCCCATCGCCATATAACACTCTATGATTTCAGGTCGCTCATAATAGAAACCTTGCGATTTAAAATACTCTTCAACCTCATGCAGCTTGAATGGCGAGAGCAGGATATTGTGAGTAATGCGATTGTGTAGTCCTCCTCGTGAATTGATAACATGATTAAGCATCCAGGTGGTAGCACTTCCGCAAGCTATCAGTTTGATATCGCTACGGTAGGAAGCCCAATCGTTCCAAAAATGTTCTAAGGCGCTGATAAAGTTGGATGCATAAGTGTCGAACCAAGGGAGTTCATCGAAGAAGATGATTTTAGTTCCGTTAGGCATCTTTTCCAATGCTTTCTGAAGAAGTCGAAAGGCTTCCGACCAATTGGTAGCATCTGTATCTATGCCTAACTGGTCGTTAAGTGCGAAGCTGAAACTTGCAAGCTGTTCCTTGGTAGTTACATTGTCTTTGCCAGTTACACGGAATGCAAACTGATTTTCAAACAGTTCTTTCACAAGAAAAGTCTTGCCTACACGTCGTCTACCATAGATAGCAATAAATTCAGATTTACGACTTGAAATATAGTTTTCAAGCTTTTCTATCTCAAGTTCTCTGCCTATAATATTCTCCTTCATATCTATTTCATATTAATGGAACATGTCGCAAAGTTACAGAAAACACGAGATTACGACAACTTTTAAGCAAGAAATCTGTCGTAATCTCACTTTTTCATTGAGATTACGACAGGTTTTTGATGATAAAAGCCCAAATTAAAGACTTTAAAATAGGAAACAAGGCATTAGTGTCCAATTTTAAATTGGACACTAATGTTCTCTGACTTGGAAGTAGTGGCATTATCCCTGTCGGCATTAAGGGCAGAATTGATGCCAGACGGCTGCCTAATAAGTTCATGTCGCAATAACCATATTTCAGTTTTAACCTAAATCGGCCATTAGGGCTTGCTTGGATTTTGGTATTTTAGAAGAGTGGATTTAGTTTGTCTTACCCGTTGGCGGAATTAATTTAAGTTGGTCGATATGAGCAAAAGTTGCCCATATCGCTGATTCTTAGTAAAAACGAGAATTTCTGAAAAACTGTCAGATTGTCTGGTTTTTTGTCGTAATATTATGGCAATCAGATAGTTGACCGCCAGGCAATTGCCAGCCTATTGTCTGGATGGTTTGCTGATGAAAAGAGAAGGCTCGTTGGAATGTCATTTGGCAGGAGCCAGAAATGACAGACGTATGGAGACGAGTGGAAGCATGTAAGGAGAAATTTTCACATTCATATTTTCTCCCCTATTTTTGAATTTCCAAATTTAGGGAAATAAAAGAGTGAATAAGTTGCGTATCTGATACTATCAAGTTGTGAGAGTGTTAAAGATGAGGTCTGATTTGATGAAAAACCGATTTTTTGTATCGTAGTTTGGAAACAAAGCGTTATCTTTGTACTATAATTCAAAACAAAATGGGCATCAACAAGCTAAAAGTGGTGTTGACAGAAGAAGCACAAGCCTTTTTGGATGCGCAACCATTCAAAGCTCAGCAGAAGATATACTACAACATCTTCACGGTTGAGGAAGGAGTGATGAAAGTTGACATCTTCAAGAAACTGGAGAATACCGAGATATGGGAGTTTCGCACTCTCTACAATGGTATCTGCTACAGGCTTTTCTCCTTTTGGGATACTGAGGAAGAGACTTTGGTTATTGCCACACATGGCATAGTCAAGAAAACTCAGAAAACACCACTAAAGGAAATTGCCAAAGCAGAAGAGATAAGAAAAGAGTACTTTAATAATAAAAAGAAATAGCATTATGGCACAGATGAAATTGATACCAGCAGACAATATGAAAGATAAACTTTGGGGTAAAAGAGGTACACCAGAGCGCGAAGCCATGGAAGTCAAACTCAAAGAAGATGTGAACGCCTATATTGTTGGCGAAGCCATACGCAAGGCTCGATTGGCACAAAACCTCACGCAAGAACAGCTTGGTGAACGTATCGGTGTGCAGCGTGCTCAAATTTCAAAGTTGGAGAAAGGTACAAGTGTTATCACATTGCCAACCATGAGTCGTGTATTCCAAGCATTGGGCATTGCAACGGCAACCCTTGATTTGGGTGTTGCAGGAAAGATTGCATTGTGGTAAAATGGAAAAGATAAAGAAACTTCGGTTATGTAACCTTTTGCTTATGCCAATTGCCTTGTTGGTATTGCTGACAAGTATACAAATGGAAGCGTGTGGAAGTAAATTCAATTGTTTTGGGCAAGCAGCGTGCCCAACATGGGCAAGGTGCTTGCCCTTGGTGAGTAAGCTGCTTGCCCCTGATGGGCAGAATTGATGCCAGGCGGCTGCCCAAATAAGTGCATGTCGCAATAACCATATTTCAGTTTAACCTAAATCGGTCTGTAGGCTTGTTTGGATTTGCTTTTACAACAGAATGTGGATTTAGTTTGTCTTATATATGCAACGCTGTAATCATGGATGAAGCATAGACTTGTAATGGATAAAACATAGACTTGTGATGGATGAAATAATGACCTCTGATTTCCCCCACGCCGTGGGGAACGGAACCCCCTAATGTGGGGATGTCTTCCCCCTGGCGTGGGGGGAAATATGGGATGCCGAAAGGCATGATACTTCTATGATACTTTTATGATACTTTTCTGTAAAATATCCAGAAAAGTATCATCAGGTTAAGTCTTTAGTCTATAGCATTTTAGGAGCTTGGCGGCAGCGGATAATGATACTATGTAGGCGCATCCGCAATTCTTTGTGTATACGGCTCAAAAAAATCGTCCAAGTTATTATTTTACCGTCACCAAACGTTAAATAAAGCATAAAAGGTCAGGCGGATAAGCGATATTATGAGTAAAAAGAGTAATTTTGCATTCTGTATTCGTTCCTGTGGGAATTACGACAACCGGTTTATTAACTAAGACGACATCGCATATACGATAAGGTGAGAAAGAAATCCACTATATTCTTATTGCTTTTCGCCTTTCTCTTTATATTGGCAGGCGCCGAGACGCCACTGATGAGAAAAGACAAAAAGCATGCTGAAACAAAAGACTCTACAGTCCTTGCCGACACGCTGGGACCCGACACACTATTGTCTGACTCCGCATCCGGCGAGCCGGACACTACGCTCATGGACTCCATGCAGCTCGCAATCTACAAACACAACAAGATGGTGGACGACTCCATCCGTCTCGACAGCATGAACAGGGCAAAGTCTACAGGCGTAGACGCGCCAGTGAAATTCTCTGCCCAAGACTCCATGGTCTACAGAGCATCCGACAAACTCGCCTTCCTCTATGGCAGTTCAAACGTGGTGTATCAGAACATGGACCTCTCGAGTGCCGACATCACGATGAACATGGACAGCAGTCTTGTGCGAGCCACAGGAGTGAAAGACACTATCGGAGATCTGCAGGGACGACCAGTGTTCAAGATGGGCGACACACAGTATGACAGCGACACTATAGCCTTCAACTTCAAGACGAAGAAAGGCTTCATCAATAATGTATACACCGCCCAGGAAGACGGATTCCTCACCAGTCAGCGCTCCAAGCGCAACGAGAAAGGCGAGCTCTTCCTGGAGCACGGCCGCTATACCACCTGCGACGCCGAGCATCCCGACTTCTATATCGCCCTGTCGAGAGCCAAGGTGCGCCCCGGCAAGGACGTGGTGTTCGGTCCGGCATACCTCGTGGTGGCAGATGTGCCGCTGCCTCTCGCCATCCCCTATGGCTTCTTTCCCTTCACCAAGAGCTATTCCAGCGGATTCATAATGCCGTCGTATGGTGATGAGAGCGCCCGCGGATTCTATCTGAAAGACGGAGGATACTATTTCGCCATGAGCGACAAATGGGATCTGAAGCTCCTCGGCGAGATATATACCAAGGGCTCATGGGGAGTGTCGGCGGCAAGCAACTACCGCAAGAGATACAAATACAGCGGCAGCTTCTACTTCAGCTATCAGGACACCAAGAACGGCGACAAGGGCATGCCCGACTTCACAGAGCAGGAGAGTTTCAAGATACAGTGGAACCACCGTCAGGACCCCAAGGCAAACCCCTTCAGCACACTCTCGGCGAGTGTTAACTTCGCCACGTCGAGCTATGAGCGCAACAACCTGAACAGCATGTATAACCCGCAGTCGATGACCCAGAGCACGAGAACATCATCCGTGAGCTGGAGCACCACATTCTCAAGTCTAGGCATGACGATAAGCGGAACCACTAACCTCAGCCAGAACATGAGCGACTCCACCGTGGCAATCACGCTGCCAGACCTCAACATCTCGGTGAGCCGCTTCTATCCGTTCAAGCGCAAGCGCATGGTGGGCAAGGAGCGCTGGTATGAGAAGATCTCGATGAGCTATACCGGTAGTCTCAGAAACTCCATCGACACGAAGGAGGACATGATAATGAAGTCGAACCTCGTGAAAGACTGGCGCAACGGCATGCAGCACAGCATTCCAATCAATGCCAACTTCACGCTCTTCAACTATATCAACATCAACCCGTCGATAAACTTCACCGACCGCATGTATACCAACAAGGTGATGCAGAGCTGGGACGAGCAGAGCCAGACCGCCGTGAGGGATACCACCTACGGATTCTACAACGTATACAACTGGTCGATGAGCGTGAGCGCATCAACGAAGCTCTATGGCTTCTGGGTGCCGAACAAGAAAATCTTCGGCGACAAGATACAGGCCATACGCCACGTCATCACGCCACAGGTGTCATACAACTACGCTCCAGACTTCAGTTCAAGCCGATATGGATATTACGAAACCTATCAGAAGACCGACGCTCAGGGCAACGTGACGCTCGAACAGTATTCGCCATTCTCAGGTGCGCTCTTCGGAGTGCCGGGAAAGGGCAGGACGGGAAGCATCGCCATGTCGCTCTCAAACAACATCGAGATGAAGGTGAAGTCAGACAAAGACTCCACGGGATTCAAGAAACTGAGCATCATCGACGAGCTGGGAGCCAACATGTCGTATAATATGGCGGCGAAAGAGAAGAAGTGGAGCGATCTGACGATGAACATCCGACTGAAGTGGTGGAAGAACTATACGTTCAACATGACCGCCGTGTTTGCCACCTATGCCTATGAGCTTGATGCCAACGGCCGGCCGTACGTGGGCAACCACACGGAGTGGGGCAAGGGACGCTTCGGACGCTTCCAGGGAATGTCGCAGAACATCTCATACACCCTGAATCCCGAAAAGATAAGGAAACTCTTCGGCGGAGGCAAGGATGAGGACAAAAACAAGAAGACAACGGGCGACGATGACGACGACACGGGAGTGGAGACCAATGTGGACGACGACATGATGAAGGCGCAGAACGGTGCCAAGAAGCAGACCAGCCGAGCCGAGACTGACGAGAACGGATATATGAAGTTCTCCATGCCGTGGTCGATAACCTTCGGCTATGGCATCACGATGAGGGAGAACACCGCCGGCAAGTTCAACACCAAGACGATGCGCTATCCGTACAAGTTCACCCAGAACCTGAACTTCAGCGGAAACATACGCATCAGCGACGGATGGAACATCAGCTTCTCTTCCGGCTACGACTTCGAGGAGCACGATATGTCAATGACCACAGCTTCGCTGCAGCGCGACCTCCACTGCTTCAGCATGAGCTGCTCCGTGGTGCTGGCGCCATACACGTCATACAACTTCTCCTTCCGTTGCAACGCCGCAACGCTGACCGACGCTCTGAAATATGACAAGCGCAGCGGTTACAGCAACGCTGTGGAGTGGTATTAAACACCAAGACATCAGACCGTCAATTTTATTTTCAGACAAGCTCTGATAACCGATTGGGTATTAAACCCAAATCGGTCATTAGGCCGTTTAATGTATAATTTTAATAACTGCTTGCAGTCTTTTGCTTTTTATAAGGCGTCTTTTGCTCGTTTTTAATTCGCAATAGCCCGCTATTACTCATTAAAAGCCAAACAAAATCCACTCTTCTAAAAAACAAAATCCATGCAAGCCCTAATGACCGATTTGGGTTAAACACCAAGCCCTGGCCACCGCATATTGAGACACTTTCTCAATCATCCCGGTAGTCAGGGCTTGTTCTGTGTTGTTCTGTTTCTCTTTCGTATTACTCAAAGTAATACAAGAATGTGGCAACGCCTTCGAGAGCCTTCTTGCCAGTCTCCTTGATTTCGATGCGGAATTTGATTTCAGCCTTTGTCACACCGCGCAGGTTGGCGATAGACTGCAGGTCGGTTACGAGGCGGATGCTCTCGCCAGACTTCACTGCCTGTCCGAATTTCATCTTGTCCATACCGTAGTTCACCATCATCTTCAGGTTGTTCACCTCGATAATCTGGTTCCAGAGATATGGAAGCATGGATAGAGTGAGATAGCCGTGGGCGATGGTAGTCTTGTATGGACTCTCCTCCTTTGCTTTCTCCGTGTCCACATGAATCCACTGGTGGTCGAGCGTAGCGTCGGCAAACATGTTGATGCGCTCCTGAGAGAGCTCCACATAGTCAGAAGTTCCGAGGTTCTTGCCCAGATAGGCAGCGAACTCGTCGTAGTTGTTGATGATCAGTTTTGCCATTTTCTTGATGTATTTATTGTTTATATGTGTGTTATTTCCTTACGGATGCTGTCTCCGCGTTCCTATTGTTTGTAGTCGTTTTTCGTGATGTTTGTCTCGAAGAGTTTCTTTCCCGGATGCTTTGTTGAGTGGAAGGTATACATGAAGTTGTAGCCCGCCTCTTTGTATGGCCTCACCGAAGTGGTGCCACGCAGTGCCTTAATCATATCCTCCTTGATTTCAGAGTTTGCTATTGCCGTGGTGTCGGCAGGTCCCTTCACCGAGAGATAGTAGTGTAGCGTGAGCGTCTGTTTGTCAAACGTCATGCTGTCGGTCACTATCGCCTCGTTGATCTGCACGGGGCAGTTCTTCTCCGTGTATTCCTTCGCCTCCCTTGCCGCACGGTCTTCCAGACTCTCCTGACATGCCGACAGAGCCAATGCAGCAGCGGCAAGCATTATTGTTTTTCTTGTTGTCATATATATGCGCTGTTATAAGTCGTATTGTTTCGTTGCAGTCTGGGTTGGATGCCACACCTTATTATAAATTATATATATGGTTTCATTATATAAGTATATATAGCTTCGTGGCGATGTTCCTGCATCATCCGGCTGCGATGCAAAGGTACAAATAATATCTGAATAACAGGCATTTGTCACCGATGTTACAAAGCTGTAACACATGCTTAACGGTATTTTAATACCATTTTTATGGATGGTACGATGGATTTGGACTACTTTTGCAAACATATTAATGACAGGTTATGAAAGACTTAAAGAAATCAAAGTTGGCAGGATTCAGGAAAGAGTTGAAGTCAGACGACAAACTCGAAAAGTTGGTATTGGATGTGGCGGTGAGAAAGACCATCGGCAGCAGGGAAGACCTCGACGGGGTGTTCTATTCCAAGAACGGCAGACGCGTGCTTATGGCATCCAAGAGCATAAGTGGTTCGTATACCGTTTGTGAGGGAGTCAGAAAGATTGATTCTGATGCCTTCTGGGGCTGCGCCTATCTTGAAAGTCTCGTGTTGCCCGAAGGACTGGAGTCGATAGGCCATGAAGCCTTCGGCAGATGCATCTCCCTGCGCAGCATAGTTATTCCAAACACCGTAGGCGAAATCGGTACCAACCCATTCCTGGGGCTCGATCATCTGGCAGTGGAAAGTAAATCCCCCTTTGTCACCACCGACGGCAAGGCAGTGTATGCTGATGGCGGCAAGCGTCTTGTGTCGTTTATTTCGGATGCAGAAACCTTTAGCGTGCCGGAAGGCGTGGAGGAGATCGGCGAGAAAGCCTTCTCCGGCAAGAGCCGTCTGTGCAGTGTCATCTTGCCGGCTACGCTGAAGAGAATCGAAGACGAGGCGTTCTTCGATTGCGACGCCCTTCGCTCCGTTGTCATTCCGCAGTCGGTAGAAACCATCGGCGAGTGTGCCTTTGCCGACTGTGCCGTGCTGCGCAAAGTGGAGTTCGCTGGAGTGCCGCAGAAGATGAAACGCACAATGCTCGCCGGATGCGATGATATCAATCTCATATCCATTCCGGCTGAGAGCATCGGAAAGTTCCGCAAACTCGTAAGAGACTACGACGACCGCGTGGTGGAGCGCAAGGACAAAAGCCAGCCGATGGCAGCTGCCGAAACACCATCGGAACCGGAAACCGTCGGAGCAGAGGCTGCCGACGCCCCTCAGCCAACCGAGGCTACAGAATCGAAAAAGAAAAAGGACACCAAGGATAAAAAGAGAAAATCACCAGTATATAAGAAATGACACCATGAAAGAAAAGAATTTCAAGGATGCCTACGTTGACAGAGACATCAGTTGGATGTATTTCAACCATAGGATACTGCAGGAAGCACAGAAAGAAGAACTGCCGTTGCTGGAACGATTGTCGTTTCTCGGCATCTATTCAAACAACCTCGACGAGTTTTTCCGTGTGCGTATGGCATCGCTCACACGACTCCTGGAGTCGCTCGACAAGGGCGCGAAGAAAGATCGCGAGCACCTGAAGCAGACGATGAAGACCATCAACAGGCTCAATGCCATATACAGCCAGGAATACAGCGACACCATCGACCACGTGTTTGAACTGCTCGAGAAACACAAGATACGTCTTCTCGACGAGAAGCATCTCAATGCCGAACAAGAGAGGTATCTCAAGAACTTCTATTACGACAAGCTCAACGGAGCCACCAACCCTATATGGCTCGACGAGATAGACGAGATAGGACAGCTGCAGGACAACCGAATCCACCTCATCGTGAAGAAGACAGAGAAAGAAGGCAGCTTCGGCAAGGCACCCAAGACCGACTATGCCATCGTGAAGGTGCCCGATGCCGACTTCGGACGCTTCGTGGTGATTCCGTCGAGCGACGGATACCAGAACGCTATGTATCTCGATGATGTGGTGCGCTTCTGTCTGCCGCTCATCTTCATCGGATTCACTCCCAGCAACTATGAGGCATATTCGTTCAAATTCACCAAAGACGCCGAGATGGAGATGGAAAACGACTCCGACTACGGTGTGCTGGAGATGATTGCCAAGGGAGTGAAGAGCCGTAGACGCGGAGAACCCGTGAGAATCATCTACGACCACCTCATGCCGAAAGACATGCAGAAGAAGATAATGGCAAGACTCAACGTTGACCGTCTCGACGCAGCACTCGCCAGCGGCAGATACCAGAACCACAAAGACCTGATGAAATTCCCCGACTTCGGACATGAGGAACTGAAGTTCCCCAAGTGGAAACACATCATGAAGAAGGAATTCGTGGCTGAGGAGAGCATCATGACACAGATTAGGGAGAAAGACCGCTATATCCACGTGCCATACCATTCGTTCGACGGATATATCCGACTCCTCAGAGAGGCTGCGCTGCATCCCGACGTGAAAGAGATAAAGACCACGCTATACCGACTCGCCAGCGACTCAAAGGTGGTGAAAGCCCTTGTATGCGCCGCACGCAACGGCAAGAAGGTGACGGCTGTGGTGGAGTTGCTCGCCAGATTCGACGAGAAGAGCAACATCAAATGGAGCAAGAGAATGCAGGAAGAAGGCATCAACGTGATTTACGGCGTGGAGGGACTGAAGGTACACTCCAAACTGCTGTATATCGGAACGAAGAAAGGCAGCATCGCCTGCATCGGAACGGGAAACTTCCATGAGGGCAACGCTAAAGTGTATACTGACTATCTGATGATGACGGCGAGAAAAGAAATCGTGAGTGAGGTGAACAAGGTGTTCGACTTCATCAAGCGCCCCTTCTCGCAGCCGCGCTTCCGCGAACTGCTCGTGTCGCCAAACGCCATGAAGACAAAGCTGCTCCAGCTCATCAACAACGAGATAAAGAACGCCAAGAACGGCAAGGAGGCTTGGCTGAGGATAAAGATAAACCATATCACAGAGGTGGACATGGTGAACAAACTCTATCAGGCATCACAGGCAGGAGTGAAGATAGAAATCGCATTGCGTGGCAACTGCTCCCTCGTGCCTGGAATACCGGGAGTGAGCGACAACATAAAGGTGGTGGGAATAATCGACCGCTATCTAGAACATTCCAGAATCATCATCGCCTGCAACGGCGGAATGCCGAGATACTATATCGGCAGTGCCGACTGGATGCCGCGCAACCTGCTCAACCGCATAGAGGTGCTCACACCGGTCTACGACCTCGACATGCAGCGGGACCTGCTACGCACCGTGGAGTATGCCGTAGCCGACACCACTAACGGAAGAATAGTAGACGGAAAGGGAACCGACCGCATACAGACTTCGCCGGACGGAGTGCGCTTCCGCTCGCAAGAGGCATTGCAGGAGGCTTATACCTCTGCCGAAATACAGGATCAGAAGTGAGGACAGAAATGATGACGGCTGATGCCATTGCGAACTAATGAAATGCTTTCATCATTGCGGACTAATGAAATACTTTTATCATTGCGGACAATTTAAAAGATATAATATATGAATTACGAACTGGGAGACATCTCCTTCAATATGGCAGCCATCGACATCGGTTCAAACGGTGCGAGACTGCTGATAAAGAATTTCTTCAGAAAAGACGGAATCGGTGACCCCGTCATCAAGCGTGTGATGTATATGCGTGTGCCGCTCCGTCTGGGAAAAGACGTGTTCTCTCTTGGCAAGATATCAAAGGAGCGCCAGGAGAAGATGCTATACATGCTCAAGGCATTCAAGCAGATAATGAAGCTCAACGATGTGGTGAGCTATCGTGCCTGTGCCACATCGGCAATGCGCGACGCAGAAAACGGAGAGAAGGTGTTGCGATTCCTCTATCGCAAGACCGGCATCAAGGTGGAGATAATAAAGGGACAGGAAGAGGCGCGTCTGCTCTGCAACAACATCGTGGAGAACACCGACTGCAACGTCGGCGACTTCGCATACGTTGATGTGGGTGGCGGTAGTACCGAGATCTCACTCCTACACAACGGAATGCTCGCCCACAGCCGGTCGTACAACATCGGTACGCTGAGGATGCTCAGCGGAAAGGTGTCGCAGGCTGACATCGACGAGATGACGACAGACCTCTCGCTATATGCCAAGGAGATTCCGGATATCCGGATAATCGGTTCGGGAGGAAACATCAACAAACTCTTCAAACTCACACATCAGAAGAAAGACCCGAAGGAGATTCTCGTGAGCGAGATAAAGGATATGCGCGACAAACTCAGCAAACTCAGCATCGAGGAGCGCATAGAGCAATATGGACTGAAGGCCGACCGTGCCGACGTGATCATTCCGGCTGCCGACATCTATGTGGCTGCTGCCGAGGCACTGGGGTGCGACAGGATTCATGTGCCGAACATCAGTCTTGCCGACAGCATCGTTGACGGATTGGGAACGGAGAGATAACCACCAGACGGGGCTTTATTGCCACATGCTTTCATGCTGCATGCCCTTAGTCTTTCAGACTATTTCTTTTCGAAATGCTGGTAATCCTGCGACCGCTTCCATCCGCCTCCCCATGTGAAGCCACGCTTCCTGAATTCCTTGTAGGCAAGGTCGTTGCGGTCAATCTTATATTTGAAGTCCTTTGAGCGGTCGGCATATCGCCGTGCGCTCAGAGGACTTACCGTTATCTTCCCGTTCGCCCCCTTCCTCACGTATGGATTATACAGAGGGTTCAGGTCGATAGCCTTGCCGTAGCTGTGGTTTGAAGGCACCTTCGTGCCGGCCACATATCTGAAATTGAAACACGACGTGTTGTTTGCCTCCATCGACTTCAGGTCGTCAGCGTCATAGTTGTCAATGAGCACCATCCTCTCTATGGGATATTTCTTGGCGAAGAGTGTCTCGAAGATTTCCACCAAGTCGTTGGCGATGCTCTTGTGGCACACCAGTTCTCCCAGACAAATCTTGCCCTTGTCGTTCCAATGCAGCACCTTCACGTAGCGCAGCGACTCACGGCTCACCGTGCAGCCTTTCTTATACGATTTGCCCTGCATCCTTTCGAAAACGCGGTCTGGAATGGGCTCGCTCATGAAACATTTATTCAGGTCGTAGCCTCGCAGCGTCAGACTGCTTATCGTCTTGCCAGCCTCCCAGTTCTTGAGAACTGTTCTCTCTCCTCCGGGTCTTTGGTCTTTTTCCGTTATGGATGCCTTCTGTCGGTTGCCGTCAGTCAGGTTTGTCGTTTCTACGGATGTTGTCTGTCGTGCGTCGTCCGTCAGGTTTGTTGTCTGCTTTGCATAGGCAAATCCAGTGGCGAGGCATATGGCAACAAACGTTGCTGCCGTAGTGATGGTGGATGGTCTTCTGTTGGGAAAACTGTGATTGTCTTTCATATTGTCGTGAAGTTCTTTTATCCTAAATCGGTCATTAGGGACTGCAAGCAGTTATTAAAAATATACCTTAACGGCCTAATGACCGTTTGGTGGTTGTCTTGCTGCCGTAGTGAAAGCTCCTGTCTGGCGTTTCCTTTCGCTCTTCGGAGTCGGCAGCTTACTGTGTGTGATACCGTATTTATGCCTTGTCTTACGGCATGGAATACTGCAAATATATGTTTTTTTTCGCTAACAGAGGCATTTTTGTTCTATAAACGATATTGTTTGGATAATTTTTCTTACCTTTACACCCCGAATGACTTAGTATCTTAATTTAGTATATAAAAAATAGATATAACTTTAATTCTAGTAAACTTTAAATCTATGGCATTAGAAAAAACCTTAATTTTGCTAAGACCGAGTGCTTTGTCGCGAGGTTTAGCAGGAGAAATTCTCAGTGTCTTCTATAAGAAGGTGCTGCGGATCTGCGGTTTGAAGATGATGCTGCCCGACGAAAATATTTCTGACGGCCATTATTCCCATCTCGCAGGCAAGAGTTTCTTCAGGCGCGCCAGGGACCCCGCCTGTCGTGGCAGTATGTCTGAAGAGTGTAGAAGCAGCGTTGGCTGTGGACATTCTTTCAGAGTCAAATGGATGCAAAGCAGCTCCGTGGTCTGTTCGGAACATTTGTCGCATGAGTTGGCTGGAGTGTATCGTGCTTGCGCATGATTCTCTTGAGGACGCAGCGACAAAGTGGAATACGGTTCTTCCGCATCGACAAGTTCTTCGATAGGAAACCGGGTCTGCTATCCAAATTATATGCTTCTGACGATATTTAATTTTTTAATTATTTTTTATTGTTACGTTTTACTGACGGTGGAGTTTACGCTCCCTGTTGGGCCCTTTTCGTCAGACAGGCAAAAATAATGACGGAACCAGATGTTTCTCCTTTCCCTGGAGACATCCGGTTCCGTCAGTTTTTTGATGCAGTTGATGAGTTAGACATTTTCTAATTACTGACTGGAAAATCTCCAATCCGTCTGTCACTACTGTCCTATTTTCAATGGTCTATCTATATTATAATCCGAACGAATGCTTGCCGCTGCCCACCTTCTTCTTGAATCCGTTGGCGAGCTGTATGGTGGCGTCGCAGCCTACGGGGATTTCTACGGTGATGGTGTCGGCAGAGCAGTAAACGGAAACCTTGCCGTAGAGCGTCGTGGTGTGAGCCTTCACGTATGTCAGGTCGCCGGGCAGGGTGGGGGAGATAAGCAGGTGGCGCATGCCGTTGGTGCCAGGCATGTTACGTATGCCGGCAATCTTCTTGAACAACCATTCGTCAATCTGCCCCATCATGAAGTGGTTCCACGATGATCCCTGGCGAGGGTCCCATTGTTCTGTGAGCGTCGTGGCTCCCTGTTTTATCTGGAAACCATAGCCCGGAGTGTCGTAGTGGTTGAGCATCTTGTATAGCAGTTCGTCCTTGCCGTTGGCAGCCAGTGTCATAAACAGGTATCTGTTGCCCACGTCGCCGGTCGTCAATCTGTTGCCGTGCTTCTCAATGTCAGAAATCAGCGACTGCAGCACCGCCGCCTTGTTCTTTCCCGTTATGCCGAGGAAGAGCGGCAGGGCGTTTGATGTCTGGCTGCCGGAACCATAATAGCAGGAGTCAGCCTTATAGAATTCCCGGTTGAATGCTTCCACGGCATAGTCGCGTATCCTGGAGTATTTCTCCACGTCAGCCTTGTTTCCGGTCATCTTGGCAGCCTTTGTCAGCAGCTGCAGGTCGAGGATATAGTGAGCCGAGGCAACGAGCGGTATCGGTGTGTTGTGGCAGAATCCGGCCTTGCCCTCCACCACGTCGTACCAGTCGCCCAGTCCGTGGCTCACGATACCGTCTTTTGCGCGCCCCGTGAGATAGTCCACATAGCGGCGCATGGCCTCGTAGTTGCGGGTGATGATGGAGTTGTCGCCATACTGCTCATAATACATGAACGGCATTATCAGCAGAGTGCTTCCCCATTCAGGTGAGTCGTCGAAGAGGTTTCCGAACGACACATATTGCGGAGCCGTGGTAGGCACCATTCCGTCAGTCTTCTGCGTATCCGTGATGTCGCGTATTATCTTCGGGGTCAGCGTCGTCATGTCGTAGTTGTAGAAGAGACTCGGTCCCACGAGGTGGTCCTGCTCCAGCCATCCCAGTTTTTCGCGGTGCGGACAGTCCGTCAGCACACCCTGCATATTGCTCCTTTCGGCACGCTCTATCAGACGGTGGGTCTGTGTGAACAGCGGGTTGGAACATTCGAACTCTGAACCCTCTTCGGCAGAGTTGTATATGAAGCAACTCTTGAGGTCGGCAATCACCGGCAGGTTGTCAGGATTAGGTTCACCCTCGAGCACGGCATCCTCCACCTGTATGTATCTGAAACCATAATAAGAGAAGTGCGGATGCCATGTCTCTGTGGTGTCGCTGCCGATGGTGTATTCGTAGTAATGCTGGCGGCCCGTCTGTCGCTGGTCGCACACACCCTGCCTGTTCAGATTCTCCGACACGAGCATTGTCACTTTCTGTCCAGGTCTTCCCTTCACTCTGATTTCAGGAAATCCCGCAAGGTTCTGTCCCATGTCAGCAATGAAGGTGTGAGGAGAGACGCTGCGCTTGGTCTTTGCCGATGCCGGTGCTACGGAGTCTAGAGGCAGATAATGCCACTCCTTGATGGCGAAACGCTCCATAATCTTCACAGGCGGTGCCGTCTGGGGAATGAGTTTTCCGTCCGTTCCCTCCGTTAGCACGGCGTCTTTCCATTCCGTGTCGTCGAAGTGGGCGAGGTCGAACCCACTCTGTGTCAGTCTGGCGTCGAACGATTCTCCGCCGTAGATACTGTTGAAGGTAATGGGGCTGAGGGCATATTTCCACGACCCGTCGCTGACAATCGTCTGACTTGTGCCGTCGCTGTAGTTTATCTCCAGTCGCAGTATCATCTGCGGTGCACCGAAGCTGGTCATCAGCTTGCTGTATCTGTTGCCACGCTGCACGTTGAAGAATCCGTTGCCGAGCAGAAGGCTTATGGCATTGTGACCTCCGGTGAGCAGAGAAGTCACGTCGTAGGTATTGTAGTATACGGTCTTGGAGTATTCGCTCCATAGCGGTGCAAATTCGCTGTCGCCCACCTTCTTGCCGTTGATGCGCATCTCGTAGTGGCCCATGCCGCTGACGTATGCCACGGCATCGGTCACCGTCCTGCCGTCGTTGGAGAATCCCTTCCTCATGATTATGCTCCTTGCCGAAAGAGAGTCTACGGCGTTCCATTTCTCCTTGAAATAGTCTTTCTTGAATTCCGCGTTAGAGAATCTGCCCTCCGGCAGACGGGCGTCGGCTTTGGTTATGGCGCCAATCCATCTTGGAGAGATACCGCCGGCAGACAGGTCGGCAGAAGCTGGTACGATGCGTATCTTCTGTCTTGCGCTCCATTCCGAAGGCTTCCCGTCTTTGTCCCATACCCTCACCTGCCATTCGTATCCGTGTCTGTTTGCCGGCAAATCAGGTGTGGTGATGTTCTGGCTTTCGGCAGATTTCCTTTTGCCGGAGTCATATACAGTCTTGCCCGTAACGCTCTCGGTGATGATTATCTGATAGGCTTTCTGACGGTCGTTGACGGCATCTGACGTCATCTTCCAACCGAATCTCACATCGCCCTGGCTGACTGCCAGTTCCCTCTGATAGTTGCATGATGTTCCGGTTATCGTTATCTTGGCTTCTGCCGAAAGGGCTGCCAATGCCAGAAGTGTTGCTATAGTGGTCTTTCTCATTTACCTTGGATTATTCAATCTTTCCATACTTTTTTGTTCTCAATCTTCCCGTTTCTGATTTCAGCCTCTACGGTGCGTCCACCAGTGGCTTTCAGTCTGAATCTGGCGTTTATGTCTCGTGGCCATGCCGGGAAGAACAGCAGTTCGCCGTCCGGCTTCTCCTGTAGCAGCATTTCCTGCAGACCAATCATCGACGCTCCGCCCTTGTTGCAGTCGGGAGCCCAGTCGTAGCCGGGATCCCAGAAGGCAGGAAAACGGTAAGGTCCGTCGGTGAGCTTCTCGCTGTTCAGGCGTAATGCCTCGTCAGTCAGTCCCAGACAGGCAGCCCAGATATTGTCCTGTTTCCATCCCTTGGTGGCTCTCATTTCCACAGCGTGAGGATCTTTCATATATGTGTTGCGGCCGATATTCAGATTGTCTCTGCCCATGCCGTATATCCTCCATGGGAATACGGGATAGAGCTGAGGTGTCTCAATGTTCTGTATCCTTGCCCATACTATAGCTGGGGCGATGCAGGTGTCGCCGCTGATGGTGCGTAGCGGTATTTCGGGAATGCGTTTCATTATGCCGTTGAGGCTGTCGCCATTGTATTCAGTCCATTGTCGGGCGACTGTCTGCAGGGCGGCCACGACGCTCGACGGGTTGTATGCCATCTTGTAGGTCTCGCAGCCCGAAGATGGGTATAACATCAGTTTGCCGTCGCCAGTGAGAGGTTTCACCCCGAGCTTCTTGGCAATATACTGGTAGTGCTCGTCGAAGAAAGTGAGTGTCTGTCGTATTATTGGTTCATATTTCGTGATGTCCATGCCGCTGTATTCATGCGCCAGCATTATCATCGAGCAGAACTCCAATGCTGTGTCCCATTGGTATTCCAGCCATGCGTTGCGTTCCATTCCCGGGTCGTCGCCGGGTTTGTGCTTGCCGTATTCTGTGGGGTTGGGCAGTCCGCAGTTCTCTATCTGTTCGGCGAACGATGCTCCGTCGTGTCCCCAATAGAAACGGGTGCGCCGTGTGGCGTTTGGCAGCATCCGCAGATATGTGTCAAACTGTGCCGCCATCATATCCGTGTCGCCGCTCTTGAGCATGGGCCAGTATACGAGGCGTTGGTTCTGTGCCGTCATGGTGCCGCCGCCCCATTTGCGGAAGTCGGGAGTGAAGGGGCATTTCGGATCGGCGAAGACGGGGTCGAAGGTGAATAGCGAACCGTTGAATTTCGTGGGATATTCGCTGTAGGCATTGCATCCCAGCATGTAGCGGAAGAGTTCGTAGTTGCGAGCCATGCGTGCAGCTTCGCCTTCGGCAATGATATGGCTGCGCTGCCAGAACTGGTGCCACCACTTTGCGCTCTGTGTCTTTGATTTCGTTGCCGACAGGGGCTTGACTGTCGTATCTCCGGTATAAAGGTCGATGCTGACGGTGGCTTGTCTGATATCTTTGGCGGTATAGTTCCATGCCTTGAAATCTGTGGAGGCATAGGTGCCGGTAGACGTGCCGGTGAACCTGAAGCCGGGCATCGTGATGTTTCCGCCGAATTTCAGTCCGCCGATAGGATTATATAGTTCATCCTTTATTTCCGACAGTCCTTCCCTCTCCACGGTATAGTCGAATACGGTGTTGTTGCGGTTTGTGTGCCAGAAGTCCAGAGTATTATAGCCGGCTTTGATGGAGTCGGCAAAGGTGGTGCAGTCTTTCGGTATGTTCCATTTGTATGATCCCTGCTGGCATTCCGCCTTGGTGACCAGTCTGTCTTTGTATCTCCACGACTCATAGCTAAGTGTGGCGTTTCGCTTTTGTGCGGAAATGATTTCCACGAACACTTTCGGCTGATACACATCCGCCCAGATTCTTATCTTTGTCCCGTCGCCTTTGATATATATGGCGCCGTCGTCGAGCGATAGCCTTTGTTCGAAACTGTTGCCGCTGAACAGCTGTCCGTCGATTTTCAAGCGGAAGCGTCCTGCTTTGAGCAGGGTGTTGTTTTCGTCGAGCATCCCGCTCTTCGAAAGATAGAACAGCACATCGCCGTTCTCCACCCACACGTTCATCCCCACATCGTGTCCGCCGCAGGGCATCGACCCTGCGGAGTTCTCGCTCTGTGAGGTCCACACATAGTCCTGGGGCTTGTAGTCTGTCTTTGTCCTGTTTGCAGCATTGCCCTGTGTTGTGGGAATAAGAGTGCAAAGCAATGCAATCGCCGCTGCCAATCTCTTTTTCGATATGATAATCATCATTAGAGTAGTTTCCTCGTTTTAGTTATATAATGAGGACGAGTGACATAGGCTTTTGTAATGTATAGCTTTACAACAGCTTGCGGTCTTTTGGTTTCTTATCTCTCGTTTCTGCAATATACCCGTGCCATTATCGCTCCGCTGATATTGTGCCATACGCTGAATACGGCGCCTGGGATAGTGGCGAGAGGGTAGGCGGCGAAATGAAGGGTGGCGAGAGAACTGGCGAGACCGGAGTTCTGCATACCCACCTCTATGGAGATGGCTACACACTTCTTGTGCTCCAGTCGGAGCAGTCTGCCGATGCCGTAGCCCAAGGTCAGTCCGCAGATGTTGTGGAGCATCACTACGAGCATCACGAGAAGTCCGCAGGTGAGCAGTTTCCCGGCGTTGTGTGCAACGATGATACCAACGAGCAACACTATTGTCAACGACGAGAATGCCGGCAGGTAAGCCACCGCCCGCTTTGTAAACTCTGGCATATACCGTTGTATCATGAAGCCCACAAGTATGGGCAGGATGACAACCTGTAGAATGGAGAAAAACATGCTCACGGCATCCACATGAACGAAGGTGCCGGCAAGAAGCCATGTTATTATCGGAGTGAGAAAAGGAGCGAGTAGGGTAGACGTCGCCGTCATTCCTACAGACAGGGCGAGGTCGCCTTTCGCCAGATATGTTATCACGTTAGATGCCGTGCCGCCGGGACAGCAGCCGACGAGGATCACCCCCAGCGCCAAGTCCTCAGGCATTTGGAACAGACGAGTGAGGAGCCATGCCGTTATCGGCATGATGGTGAACTGAGCCAGACATCCGATGATGACATCCTTAGGTCGGCTGAACACAATCCTGAAGTCGGTAGGGTTCAGCGTCAGTCCCATGCCGAACATCACCACTCCCAACAGCGGATTTATCCATATCGTGTCGATGCTGCCGAGCGGGGTTGGGAAAACAACCGAGAGCACCCCGATGGCGAGTACTATCAGTCCCATATTCTTTGCGATGAAGTCGCAAATGCGTTTCGTCATTGTTGTATGTGTATTTAAGTTTGTCATGTCTGTTTCCTTGAACCCAAAACGGTCATTAGACCGTTCAATGGTAGTATTTTATAACTGCTTGCAGTCCCTGATGACTGATTTGAGTTGAAATTCAGGAGCAGTACCCGTCGACAGATTTGCGGCAAAAGGAAATAGGAGGAAAACCATTTCTTTTTTCCTCCTATTCTAATGATTAACCCCTATTCTTATCACGGCCTGATTGCCGTTGGGGATATAGTCTTATTTCTTTTCGCCGATCTGCTTCATCATTTCCTCTATGGCTGCTTTCAGCTGTCGGTCATTGCCGTTGAGGAAATCCTCCGGTGTGTTATATACGGTGATGTCAGGGTTCAGCTGAGTGTTCTCTGCATATTTTCCGTCGAGAGTCATACATCCCACCTGCGGAATTCCGAATACCATGGTGTTGTCGATCATCGTCTCCCACCATACGGCAGTCATTGTGCCTGCCACTGGAGTACCGATGAGTTTGCCGATGCCGAGAGTCTTGTATACCATAGGGAATCCGTGGCCGTTGCTGTAGTCGTCTTCGCAGATGAGCACACACGAAGGTTTTGTCCACTTGTTGAACGGGTCGCGGCCGATATAGTTGCCTCGTGGCATGAAATTCTGGTATTCCTTGCCGTTGAGCAGAGTACACAGGTCGTCGTGCAGCCATCCTCCACCATTGTGACGGTCGTCAACGATGACAGCCTCACGGTTGCGGTTCTTGTCGCTCAGGAGCTCGCGGTATACGGTGCGGAAGCTCTCGCTGTTCATCGCTCTTACGTGTACGTAGGCGAGGCGACCACCCGACAGACTGTCTACCAGCTGGCGGTTGCGGTCAACCCAACGCTTGTAGAGCAGGTCGTCAACGGCGTTCATCGACATTCCCTTTGTCGTTACATCGAATGAGCGTCCGCTCTTCGGGCGGATTGTCAGGCGTACTGGTTTGCCGATTTTGCCGTCGAGCAGCGGGAAGTAGTCCATGCCGGCCTTGATTTCCGTGCCGTCAATCTTCTCTATGATGCATCCGGACTTCACGTCAGTCTGCTTGCAGGCAATTTCGCTGCCCTTTATCACTTCGGCAATCTTCAGTCCGTCGCCGGTATAGTCCTCGTCGAAGAAGAGACCGAGACTTGCAGTCTGCAATGAAGCCCATGAGCCGGAGTATCTTGCACCGGTATGCGAGGCGTTCAGCTCACCGAGCATTTCGCTCAGCATCTCCTGGAAGTCGTGATTGTTGTTGATATAAGGCAGGAAGCGTTCGTAAGTCTTGCGGTAGCCCTCCCAGTCAACTCCATGAATGTTCTTGTCATAGAACTTGTCTTTCACCTGTCGCCAAACGTGGTCGAACATATATGCGCGCTCCTTGTATGGCTGGTAGTTGAACTGAGCCTCAAACTCTATGTTCTTCACGGCTTTGCTCTGTGGCGTCACCTTCTTGATGCCTCCGTCGGCAGCGAGATAGATTTCCTTATAAGACTTGTCGAACATCATTTCTCCATTGCCCACGTTCTTTATCAGCAGCTCCGTGTTTCCGGTCATCAGGTCGCGGTGCCACAGGTCCATGCCTTTCTCAAACGCCACATTGTAGTAGATGTTCTCGCCATCCTTGTCGAGCAGGATGTCGCCGAGGAACGAAGGAGTGACGGTGAGTCGTACGATGCGGTCACGACAGTTTTCGAGGTCGAATTTCAGAGGCTCCATTTCCTTTGCCTCCGGTTTCTCCATTTCCTTCTTTTCCTTTTCTTCCTTCTTCTCCTCTTTCTTCTTCTCCTTTTCGGTCATGTTTTCCTTTGCCAGCGCACGCTCTTCCTTATTCATGCGGTAGCGTTCGTAGGCTTCAAGGTCGAAGAACATGAGATAGGCATCGTATTCTGCGCCCCAGCTGCCATGGCTGCGGTAGCCGGCACGGTCGCTGCAGAACAGCATCGCCTTTCCGTCGAGCACCCATTTGGCATTGCTTTCGTTGTATCCGCTCTCGGTGAGGTTGTGAATTTCGCCGTTGCCGGAAGCATTTACCAAAGCGATGTCTGAATTGTTCCATCCGCCCACACCGATGTATGAAGAGAGCAGCCATTTGCTGTCGGGGCTCCATGTGAAGTCGATGTCGCCGTCGCTGTAAGAATAAACGAACTTGCCGTCCATCGCCGTCTTCACATTCTTGCCTTTGGCATCCATGACGCGCAGGGTTCCACGGTTTTCCCAGAAGGCAATCTGCTTGCCGTCGGGACTGAATTTAGGCTGGAATGAAGTCTGGTCGGATTGTGTCAGACGTTCTTCCACGAGTTCAGTAGCGTAAGCGAACTGCTTCTCATCCTTGTTCTTCATTGTAGTGGCATAGATCTGCCACACACCATTGCGTTCCGAATCATAGATTATAGTGCGGCCGTCTGGCGAGAAGTCGATGTAGCGTTCCTGCTCAGGAGTGTTCGTAATCTGCTTTGTGGTGCGGTATTCTATGGATGTTACATAAACATCGCCATGCATGACGAAACCGATTTCCTTTCCGTTAGGCGACAGTTTGATGTTGTATGCTCCAGAGTTTCTGATTTGGCGTATAAGCTCCTTTCCCTCGGTGTCGGCGGCAATCCTGATGGCAGTCTTTTGTGGCTGTCCGCCTTTGCGCACGGTATAGATCTCACCGTCGTAGCCATAACACAAAGTGCCGTCGGTGGCTGCCGAAAGGAAACGCACCGGATTCTTCTCATGATTGGTTATCTGTGTCTCCTTGCCGTCGAGAGTGCGGTGGTATATGTTCAGAGTGCCGCTTTGTTCGCTCAGATAGTAGAACGACTTGCCGTCGGCAGACCACACAGGGTCGCGGTCCTCACCGTCGAATGTAGTCAGCTTCCTGAACGAGTCGCCGCTCTTGAGCCATACGTCGCGAGTGATAGGCGAGCGGTGGTGCTTGCGCCATTCGTCCTCATAGCCTTTGCGGTCGATGTAGAGCACATCTCCGGAGGCGTTGATGTCGAGGGCATCCATGGTGATGTCGGAAAACAGTTTCGGACGTCCGCCATCCATTCCTACAGTGTATACCTGAGGGTAGGAGCCTGCGAAGATGATAGACTTGGCTGTTGGCATGATAGAAGCCTTGAACATGATGGTAGAGTTGTCTTTCCATCTCAGAGGATATTCGCTGCCACTGTTGGTCGTGACGCGTTTGGGAATACCGCCGTTGGCATCCATTACCCACACGTCAATGCTTCCTTCTCGATTAGAGGCGAAGGCGATGTGGTTGCCGTCGGGACTCCACACTGGGTAGGAGTCGAAAGCCGCATTGGAGGTAATCTGTTTCGCCGTGCCACCGCTTGACGGAACGGTGAAGATATCGCCTTGGTATGAGAAGGCGATAGTCTTGCCGTTGGGCGAGATTGCCGGGTGGCGCATCCATAGCGGGTTGTCCTGAGCCTGTGCTGCAAGGCCGTAGGCGCCAAGGAGAGTCGCTAAAATAAGTTTGTTCATGGTTGTATTGATTTAGTTAATATGGATAATTCATGAAAAAATCCCAGCCGAAGTCGTTTGTGCTTGGCTGGGATATTATTTAGCTTGTATTCTTCTCTTTTATTTCTCTTCAGAGTCGATGGCCTTGATCTTCTGCTTGATGAGTTCCAGATCGTCCTTCAGCTTCTGCACCTTGCGGTTCATCTCGTCGATGAGGCTGTTGCCCTTCTTGCTTGAAGCGTTGAGGAAACCGAGGTTGTTCTCATAGGTCTGTATCTCCTGCTTCATCTGTTCGGCACGGCGCTGCAGTCTTGTGCGCTCATTGTCGAGAGCATCCTCGCCACGCTTAGCCACATTCTTCAGGTTTATCTTGAAGTTGTTCAGGCGGCGACGGGCTGTAGAGATGTTCAATTCCTTGAAAATCTTGTCGAGCACCTCGTGGTATTCGTTGAAGATCTTGTCCTTCTCCTTGTATGGCACGTGACCGATGCTGTTATACTCTTCAGTCAGTTTGCGAACCTCAGCCTGTGTGTCGTCGACAGGGTTCTCGAGCAGAGCCTTCAGCTTCTCCACCACGGCTTTCTTCTTGTCCAGGTTTGCGTGCTCCTCGTTGCGTGCTCCGGCATTGGCGGCGTTGCGTGCTTCAAAGAAGTGGTTGCATGCTGCGAGGAAGTCATTCCATAACTGGTCGCCGTATTTCTTCGGTACCATTCCGATAGTTTTCCATTCCTTCTGCAGAGCGATGAGCTTGTCGCTTGTAGCCTTCCATTCAGTGCTGTCTTTCAGAGCCTGTGCCTTCTCCACGAGAGCCTTCTTCTTCTCGGCGTTCTCGGTGAATTCCTTCTTCATCTGTGTGAAGTAAGCCGACTTGCGTCCGAAGAAATCATCGCAAGCAGCACGGAAGCGCTCAAAGATCTTCACGTTCATCTTCTGAGGTGCAAATCCGATGGTCTTCCATTCTGTCTGTATCTCAATAATCTGCTTGGTGTGGTTCTCCCAGTCGGCAGAAGTCTTGTTCTCCTCCTTGGCAATAGCCTCCACCTTCTCACAGAGTTCAGTCTTCTTGTTGAGGTTGTCTTCCTCTTTGGCGCGTATGTCCTCAAAGTGCTGCTGGTGCTTCTTGTTTATCACTGTAGATGCAGCCTTGAAGCGAGCCCAGATGCCCTCTCTCAGCTCCTTTGCCACAGGTCCGCTCTCGCGGTATTCCTGGTGCAGCTCCTGCAGCTGGTGGAATGCGCTTATCACGTCGTCTTCGTCGGCAAGCTTTTCAGCAGCCTCACAGAGTTTTGTCTTTATCTCCAGGTTCTTCTTGAAGTCATATTCGCGGGCTTCGCTGTTGAGCTTCAGCAGGTCGTAGAACTGTTCCACGTAGAGCTGATAGTTTCTCCAGAGCTCGTTGGCGTTTTCAGCAGGCACCATCTTGATTTCCTTCCATTCCTGCTGGAGCTGTTTGAATTCCTGGTATGACTTGTTGGCTTCCTCCGGCGAGGTTGCCATATTCTTGATTTTCTCTATGATGTCGAGCTTCTTCTTGAGGTTTTCCTGCTTGAGCTTTTCCTGTTCCTCAAACTGTTTAGCTCTTCTTTCCTTGATGATAGTCATTTCGGCCTTGAACGCGTTCTCGTTCTCGTCGGGTTTCACCTGATAAGCTGCCGGGTCACCGCCAGCGTCCAAATATGCCTTCATGTCAGCTTCTCTCTCAGCGAAATGAAGCTTGTAGAATACGGTTTTGAGATAATCCACCTCATCCTTCTGCGGAATTTCCTCCGCATGAGCTATCTCTTTGATTCTTTCCACAACCTCCGCTTTGGTCTTGTAGACTTTTCTCTGTCCGCTGGCATTTCCTGCCTCGGCAGCGTTGTCGGTTGTTTCCACCTGCTCCTTCTGGGCTGTTGCCTCATTTGGAGTTACTTCTACATTCTTCTCGTTTTCCATTGTCTGTTCGAGAGATTTTTCTTGAGAGTCCATTACTTCACGTTTTAAATTTGTGATTGGGGTTCCATATAAATACACTTGCGGCAGGAAAGTGCTTCATGTAGCCTTTTTCCTTGGTCCATGCTTCGGCTCTTATAATATATAATAAGGTATTATAATACTAATTGTTATAGCCGTTGATATGCAATTACCGCTCTAAAATGAATTGCAAACTTACTTAAAAAGATTGTAACTTCCTAATTTATGTAATGATTTTTAATATTTCGTTGTTAAATAAGACGTTTATGGCGGAATATCCACCATGAAACTCCTGATATCATGACAGATGCGACGAGGGCTATGAGGAATCCGTATTTGTTGTTTTCCATTCCGTTTATGAGGTTCATACCCAGCAAACTGGCGATGAGCGTCGGGAACATCAGGATGATGCTGACCGAGGTGAGCGTACGCATCACGGTGTTCATGTTGTTGTTGATGATGCTCGAATATGTGTCCATCGTTGATTCCAGAATGTCGGAATATATGCTCGTCGTTTCCCGCGCCTGGCTCATCTCGATGTTCACGTCCTCGATGAGGTCGGCGTCCAGCTCGTCCACCTGCAGTTTGAACTTCAGTTTGGCGAGCAGGTTCTCGTTTCCGCGGATTGATGTCTGGAAGTATGTCAGCGAGTCCTGCAGTCTCGACAGTCCGATCAGCGACTCGTTGTTCACCTCTCTGTCGAGGTTTCTTTTGGCTTTCTCTATAAGGCTGTTTATCTGCTTCAGTCGTTTCAGATACCACACCGCCGATGACAGGAAGAGACGGAAAATCATGTCAACATAGTCGGTGAATCCCTCGCTTCTCTTCTGCTGATAGCTCACGAAGTCTATCATCATGTTCGTTTCATAGAAGCACACGGTTATAGTGACATCGCGCTTGTGTATGATACCCAACGGCACTGTGGTGTATGGCGTGCGCGAACGTATCTCCTTTACGTATGGAATACGCAGGATGATAAGCATCCATCCGTCGTCGTACTCATAGCGGGCACGCTCGTCGGTATCGCTGATGTCTGATATGAAATAGTCGGGAATGTTGAAACGGTCGATCAGCATCTGCTGATCTTCCTCGCTTGGACATGTTACTTGTATCCAGCAGTTGGGCTCCCATTCTTTGATGGCCTTCAGCCCTTCGGTATAGTTCCAGTATGTTCTCATCGATAAATCCTCCACTTGGTAAACAATCAAGCGCAGGAGTCTCTGCTGAGAGAGCCGTTGCCGTCCCTGCGCCTACAAGTCTTTATTTTCCGCGTGATAATCGTCCATAATTAATAGAATTGATAAAAATCGTGTGCAAATTTACATTATTATTTTTAAAAAGCAAGGAGTTGTAGCGGCGAATTAGTATCTTTGCAACCGTTTTTTAATAATTTACTTTATATTTTTATGTACAACAGACCAATGGCATCGTGCGAGCCAATGAAGTTCAAACGCTTCTCCCACAAGGGCTACGCACTTTTTGCATGCCTGGGCAAGGTGGTGCTCATCGGCACTCTGAGCGTTGCTACAGTCTCTCATGCCAAGGCAGAGGGAGTGAGCACCAAGGAGCTTCGTCCTGACACCCTTTCCACCCAGAGCGATGTGATGCTGAACGAAGTGAGCGTAACTGGCTCACGTGCGCCGCTGACCAGAAGTCAGGCGGCGAGAATGGTAACTGTACTGGACAGCAAGGAAATTCAATGTGCGCCAGTGCAAAGTGTTAACGATTTGCTGAAATACATCGCCAGCGTGGATGTGAGGCAGCGCGGTCCGATTGGAGCGCAGACCGACATCAGTATCCGCGGCGGAAACTACGAGCAAATCACAGTCCTCCTCAATGGCATAAACATCTGCGACCCGCAGACGGGACACAATGCCTTCGATTTCCCGGTGGATGTGGCAGACATAGAGCGCATTGAAGTGCTCGAGGGACCTGCCGGAAGAGTGTTCGGCACCTCGTCGCTGCTCGGAGCCATCAATATCGTGACGAAGAAAGAGAAGACGAGCAACGTTTCCGCCCACATTGACGGCGGAAGCTACGGCTACCTCAGCGGTGGAGCCTCTCTCAACCTCTCGTCGGGCAAGTGGACCAACCGCGTTTCAGGAAGCTACACCCGTTCCGACGGCTACAGCCGCAGCAAGGCTGGAAAGCTCAACGGCGATTTCTATGGCGGAAAGGCTTTCTATCAGGGCGGCTATGAGGACAGCGACATCAAGGTGGACTGGCATGCAGGACTGAGTTCCCGCGATTTTGGTTCTAACACCTTCTATGGCACTGGCTCCGACAATCAGTTTGAGCATACCTTCAAGACGTATACCGCCGTGCAGGCGGAGACGAAGCGAGGCAAGTTCCACCTCAAACCTTCTATATATTGGAACAGAAACATGGACCGCTTTGAATGGTTCCGCGGTCACGACGGCACAAAACCAGAGGGACTGTCATACGGAGTTCCCTACAATTATCACCGCACCGATGTCTATGGTGTGAACCTCAACTCCTATTTCGACTGGGCGTTCGGCCGCACCGCCATCTCGGCAGAGCTGCGCAACGAAGACCTCGTGAGTACCACGCTCGGCGAACCGCTCGACAAGCCCAAGCATGTGCACAAGACCGACCGCGACTATACCAACGGTCTGAACCGTACGAACATCAGTTTCGCCCTGGAGCACAACATCCTGCTCGAAAGGTTTACCCTCTCGGCTGGACTGGTGGCAGTGAAAAACTCATGGAGCAACATGAACATGCGCCTCTATCCAGGCGTTGACGCCAGCTATCGCATCGGCGACCACGTGAAGTTCTATGCTTCATACAACACGTCGCTGCGCATGCCGTCGGCAACGGAGCTGTATTATTCCGTAGGCGGCCACAAGGCAGACAAACATCTGAAACCGGAGGAACTGCAAGCCTTTGAGGGCGGATTGAAATATCTCAGCGCCGGCATCACGGCAAGCGCAAGCGTGTTCCACAACCGCTGCAAGAACATGATAGACTGGATCTGGGACAGCAGCGAAGGCGACGAGGCAGTGTGGAAGTCAGTGAACTTCACCAAGGTAAACACCATCGGTACCGAGGCACAGGTCGGTCTCAACTTCCTGCGTCTCATCCCGGCGCAGCATGTGGTGAAGAACCTCACGCTGCAGTACACCTACCTCTCACAAGACAAGGACGAGCCTGCCAATATCCAGAGCCGTTCCACACTGGAGTATCTGCGTCATAAGTTCATCGCAAACCTCGACCTCAACCTTTGGCGCAACCTCGACCTGACGGTGAAATACCGTTTCCAGAAGCGCGACGGCAAGTTCACCGCCACCGATGCTTCAGGCAATGCCGTAGTGAAGCACTACCAGCCGTATGCCGTCACCGACGTGCGTCTGGCATGGAATGACAAATGGTATAAGGCTTATGTAGAGGCAAACAACGTGTTTGCCAAGAAATACTACGACTTCGGTTCTATTCCCCAGCCAGGTGCATGGGTGATGGCCGGCGTAGCGGTTAACGTCAATCTGTAGTATAACGACCCTATTTCCGAAGCTCGCCCAGAATGACGATCTTGTCGCTTCTCGACAAGTCGCCGGGATTGCTTCCCGGTTCGCCTTCTGGCACCTTCAATCCCTGACGGGCATAATAATCCCTCCAATAGGCGGTTATTGTGCCCGTCTTGTCATGAAACGACATCGGAATCGGTTTGAACACCAGTTCGCCATCCCTGCTCCTGTAGCATTTCTGCACCAGTTCGCTGCAATACATCGCACTGTCCGACGGCATGAAATTGAAGTCGTATGGTGTACCGATAAACTGTATTGCCCTCTCCACCGAGCGAGCCACGCCGACTGTGTCTTTCAGTTGTCCCACCACCACCACATGGCGTCTCGCCATGAAGCTGTCGATAGGAGTGAGACACACTCCCTTGTGTATGGCTTCAAGGGCAAATCCCTTTCCGCCGGCATTATGATAAATCGCCACATGGTCGATTTGTCTGCCGTCAAGTCCCGTAGTCACGTCAGTTATGTTGTTGCCGCTTTCAGCCACACAGAAGAGCAGGTCGCCCTCGGCAAGTCTGCTTGCGGTTATTCCCTTGTTTCCCTGTGCCCACAGACATATAGAAAGACACATGACCGTTGCGGTGATAATTATCTTCTTCATCGTCTTGAATGTTATTTTTATTTCAGGATATGAATCCTTTTATATCAGTTGTTTTTTTGATATCTGCTAATGTTGAAATTAAAGATCTGGGTTAACCCCAGGCAGTCATAAAAACACATAAAACTGCATAATGACCGATTAGACCTTAAATCTCAGACAGTTTCTTGTTCTCTGCCAGACACCATATTGCTACGACCATTGTGGCAACAAGTGGCAGTGTGAAGACCAATGGGTTGATATTTTCAGGATCAAACTGCTGCATGATGTCTGTCATCCATCTTATGCAGTTCCAAAAGGCGTGTGTGGCAGACTCGTGGATGCTTGATATCAGGTCGATGTATATCAGGATGACGATGCCCGCTGTCCAGCATACCGCCGTCCATATCCTGGAGATTCTCCTCAGCCTCTTGTCAGCCGCAGGTTCGATGGCTTCCATCACCCTGTCAGAGAATCCCTCGTCGGCAATCACCGTCTGGTTTGCCGTTGAGAAAAAGCGTTTCAGCAATTCGTCTTTATCTTCTTTCATATCCATTGTCTTTTAAGTATGTGGTGAGTTTCTCCTTGCCTCTGTGCAGGTGGGATTTCACTGTGCCCTGCGGTATGCCGGTTATGGCGGCAATCTTGTCGATAGGCTGTCCGTCGATGAGCTGTAGCGTTATGCATGTGCGTTCGTCAGGTTTCAGTGTGGCGAGAGCCTTCAGTATGTCCATCCCCAAAGTGCAGTCGTCATTGTCGGCATGGCGAGCCGCAACAGAGGGTGTGTCCATGTCCTCCGTCTGGTGGTGGCTGCGGCGATAGTCGTAATGGGTGTTGTAGGCTATTCTCATCAGCCATGTCGAGAATGATGACAGACCTCTGAACTTCCCTATGTTGGCATACGCCTTGATGAACGTCTCCTGTGCCAGGTCGTCGGCGAGCTGCCGGTCGCCCAGCGTAAGGCTGAGCAGGAAGCGGCGCACTTGCGACTGGTATTTGCGCAACAGCGAGTCGAAAGCCCGCTTGTTGCCAAATACCGCCACCTGGGTGACGAGCTTTATGTCATTCATCAATTCAGGCATGATGTCAGAGTCCTTTCCTTTGGGTTGTTGTATCTTTATCCTATGTTCTCGTCGTTGGCATTCTGAGTAGTGCCGTTGTCATATCCTTGCCGGTTGTCGTTGCTCTGCCGGTTGTATCCGTTTTGTGGATTGTTATAGCCATTGTCGGCATAAGGTGCGTTCTGTCTCTGGTCGTTGAAGTTTTGCTGGGAGAAGTTTCCATTGATGTTTCCTCCGCCGGTTGTCTTGGCTATTATCGCCTGCCCCACTCCGTATATGGCGATGAGCAATCCGATGCTACACAGCAAATTGATGTTGAGGATGAAGTACATCACGGTGAGTCCGATGCCGAGGAAGATGTTCTTTATGCCCTTCGACCACAGGTAGTCGTTGCGTGAAACTTGGTTCTTTGCCGCGAAGTCGGGTATCGGCTGTCCGCTTTTTATCGCCATCTCCGCGAGTTTCAGTTTCTGGTTGCGCGATTTCACTATGAGATAGATGACGAGGCCTATTATTGCCACCGGAGCGAGGAAGCAGATGATGAACACTATCGTTATAGGTATAATCGCATCTTTGAACATCTGTTTCGCCACATCCGACATGTTCGAGTGTATCTGTGTGTAATTTATCACGGAATCAGGAGCAGCATCATGGTCGTCCGTGTCGGTAGTGTCGCTGAATGCCACGATTGCTGTAGCGGAATCTTTCTTTGCGCCGGCGTCAGCATTCTTGTGTCTTACTACGGAGTTCGTTGCCGTTGTCCTGTTGCCGTGTCTTGCCATCGTAGGGAGGGCAGCCGACAATGTCATGCCGATAATCAGTGTTACTATAATTCTTTTCATATCCGTTATGTTTTTTGTTTCGTTGATGTTTTGTCTTGTTTCAGTAGTTAGACGGAGTGGGGTGGGGAATAGTTGCAAAATTATGAAAAAAAATGCTTTGACCCAAATCGCTGATTGTGATTTACCCCACAATGGTCATTAGGACTTGTCTGTATTTTGTTTTGTAGAAGAGTGGATTTTGTTTGTCTTTTTAAAGAGCAATAGCGGCTATTGCGAATTATGGTTTTAAGGTATATAAAATCCGATTCTTCGTCGTTTTTTTATGTCTCGTGTCACAATATAATAAGATGGCGAACGTTTACTGTCATAGATAGACCAATGTGGATAGATGGGTCTCGTCCAGACTTTCTTGTAAGACAACTTCCTTTGTCAACTCGATTTCTCGTCAACTCATCAACTCGTCAACTTAATAAAATATGAATAAGATAAAACAGATTCTGAGTCTTTTCACTTGTCTGATGATTCTCCTTTCGGTAGCTGTGTTGCGCAGCAACAAGATTTGGGGCAATCAGCTTGGCGGTGAAAAGACAGAAGTTGCCGACAGTCTGTCGGCAGGCCCGATCGTCACTGCTGACGACGGCAGTATGGTGGTAAACACCACATCCCTTGGCAAAGACATCCAGGGTTTTGGCGGCACCGTGCCCCTTGAAATCACCGTCCGCAACGGTGTGGTGGAGAGCGTCAGGGCTCTCGACAATCATGAAACACCCTCTTTCTTTGCCAATGCCGCCACATTATTTGATAAGTGGAAGGGTAAGACCATAGGTGAAGCCCTGGCGATGAAGGTAGATGCCGTTTCGGGAGCCACTTATTCGTCGCATGCCATAATAGCGAATATGCAGCGCGGACTGCAGCTTGTGGCAAAGAAGCAGGAGGCAGACCGTGGTCCTGCCCTTGCTGATGTGTTGTCGCTGAAGAATGTGGTAGCTCTCATCGTGGTGCTCCTCGCCGCTATCCTGCCGCTCTTTGTCAAGAACCGCCGTTACCAGCTTGTTCAGATGGTGCTCAATGTTGTGGTCCTCGGTTTCTGGTGTGGCAGCTTCCTGTCGTATGCCTCGCTGATGGGATTCCTTGCCAATGGCATGAACCTATGGCTGACTCTCGTTCCGGTGGTGATGATCGTCACGGCGTTCGTATATCCTCTTTTCGGCAAGAAGAGCTACTATTGCGCCCATGTCTGTCCGTTCGGTTCGCTGCAACAGGTTGCCGGTCAGCTAATCCCTCATAAATTGAAGATTGGCGCTGCCACGTTGCGCTTCCTCGACACGTTCAGACAACTGCTGTGGGCAGTACTCATGTTGCTCTTGTGGAGTGGCGCATGGGCAGGCTGGACCGACTACGAACCCTTCTCTGCCTTCATCATGGATCAGGCTTCCCTGCCGGTAATCATCATTGCCGGTGTTTTTGTAGTGCTGTCGCTGTTCGTGCAGCGTCCGTATTGTCGTTTCGTGTGTCCGATGGGTACATTGCTGAAATTGGCGCAGAAAGGAGAATAATCCACTTGTCAACAAAAACAGATATGAAAATGAAATCATCATTCTTCCTCAACGTAGTGCTTGCCGCCGCTCTCCTTTGTGTCAGTGTGCGTCTTGCCACGGTGTCGGAAGAGAAATCAGTAGAGAAGACCGGCGGCACCTCCGCCGAAGTATATCAGAACATCATGACGCGGTCGTCGGTGAGGGAATATCTCGACACCAGCATCTCCGACTCGCAGATAGACACGCTGCTCCATGCCGGGATGGCTGCCCCAACGGCAATGAACCGTCAGCCGTGGCATCTCGTGGTTGTGAGAGACCGCAGTTTGCTGCAGCAGATTGCCGGGCTGTGTCCTAATGCCTCTATGGCGAAAGACGCACCGCTCGCCATCGTGCCGTGTGGCGACATGAGCAAATATGAAGAAGACGAAGACGGGCTATGCGGCTTCTGGCCACAAGACCTCTCTGCCGTGACGGAGAATATCCTGCTGCAGGCACATGCCATGGGACTGGGTGCTGTCTGGACCGGCACCTATCCGTCGGAAGAGCGCTGCAAGGCGATGAGCCAGCTCCTCCGTCTTCCTTCCAATCTTGTTCCTTTCTGCACCATCGTTATAGGTTATCCCAAGGGCGACCAGCAGCCGAAAGACAAGTGGAACGAGAGTAAGGTGACTTATGACATGGGTAAATGAACCCCGTCTTAAGGCGATGTGCTAAGACATTTGCCTCATCCTGACTTTGACAGTGACATAATTCCAAATTCTATATTCTGAAACAAATGGGGCAAAACCTTGCCCATAACGCTGATTTTTAGAAAAATCAAGAATTTTCAAAAAAACTGTCAGACCATCTGGTTTTTCGTGGTAATATACTGATAAACAGATAGTTGACTACCTGGCAACTGTCAGCAAATTGTCTGGATGGTTTGAATACGAGATAAAAATTGTCAGGCGACAGAAAATCAGACGAATGGTATTCGGATGACAAGAATATGGATATTGCGACATCAACTTTTTGGGCAACCGCTTGGCATAAATTCTGCCCAATAGGGGCAACGTGCTTGCCCATGTTGGGCAACGTGCTTGCCCCACTTGGGCACGCTGCTTGCCCCAGTTGGGCAGAATTGCTGTCAGACAAGTTCCCAATAAGTTAATGTTGTAATACCCATATTCCTGTTTTACAGGATTCTGCCAACGTATGCAATTCCTCACATCTGACAAATGTAAGCGTATCCGCGATGCAGCCTTGTACACGTTCGTTTATCATTATACCTTTGC
>ERZ773218.66-NODE-66-length-117664-cov-251.197153_pt1 | contig 117664 bp, 111 predicted proteins | sample MGYA00580527_ERZ773218 | MGnify/ENA primary metagenome ERZ773218 (study PRJEB29015, sample SAMEA2737763) | human gut metagenome | biome: human gut; feature: human-associated habitat; material: faeces | place: China | collected 2012 ...
TGTCAGATGAAAAGAATTATCAGATGAAAGGAATTCAGACGACAGGAATTGTATGCGTTGGCAGAATCCTGAAATCAGGGATATGGGTGTTACAACATTAGCTTATTGGGCAGACGTTAGACTGCAAATCTGCCCAACAGGGGCAAGCACGTTGCCCATGATGGGCAAGCACGTTACCCCACTTGGGCAAGCAGCGTGCCCATTTTAACACAAACTGTCATTAGGATTAAGTATGCACTAATCTAATTCCGCCAACGGGTTGTTAAATGTAATATTTCATATTTCCTTCAAACATGACGAAGAAAAATTTACACATAATAATGCCAAAAATGTTGCATACTATATGCTGCTCGCCATAAGTATTGACATTGGATTATTAAAAAAACACCATTGCCCATGATGGGCACGACCCTTGCCCATGTTGGGCACTATTCCAGACTTCTCCCCTATCACACTGTTCCTATATACAAAAGTACTATCACGTCTGATATATACCGACATATATAAGAGGATGAAAACGAAGTATAAGCATGGCGATGAACCATCCTGCATTTGACAGCTACCATCAGACAGCAGTCTATCGGCATATCAGCATGTTATAACAAAAAGCCATATGACCTGATAGTTCATTTTCATTTTTTGGGAAATTCATATATCTTGATATGAAGCAAAAAAAATCCCGATGAATATGTTGCCACATCATCGGGAATATAATAAAATTGCTTATAAGCAAATTGTCTTGACAGATTACTCTGCTGCTGGAGCCTCCTCTGCAACTGGAGCTGCTGGAGTCTCTTCTACTGCTGGAGTTTCCTCTACAGGTGCTTCTACAGGCTGGTTCTCAGCAATCACCTTTACAGGGATTTCAACGAGCACATCCTTGTGGAAGTGTACTGTAGCAACGTAGTCGCCAAGTTTCTTAGCGTCGCGCATTGTGATGATCTTACGGTCTACATCGAAGCCCTTCTTCTTGAGCTCCTCAGCAACTGTAGCTGCATTAACAGATCCGTAAGTCACACCATTGGCGCTGACCTTCATCTCAACAACAATCTCAACATCCTTGATAGCCTCACCCTTCTTCTGAGCCTCAGCCTTGATAGCCTCGAGCTTGCGAGCCTGCTGTTTAAGATTCTCAGCGAGAACCTTCTTTGCTGCAGGAGAAGCGATGACAGCCTTTCCTGTTGGGATAAGGAAGTTACGTCCGTAACCAGACTTTACATTCACGATATCGTTCTTGAATCCCAAGCCGATAATATCTTCTTTGAGTATAATTTCCATTCTGTAATCCTCCTTTAAATTATTTCATCAAGTCAGTTACGTATGGAAGCAGTGCGATCTGGCGTGCACGCTTTACAGCCTGTGCCACACGACGCTGATACTTCAGAGATGTTCCAGTGATACGACGTGGAAGGATTTTTCCCTGCTCGTTCAAGAATTTCTTGAGGAACTCAGGATCCTTATAGTCGATGTACTTGATACCGCTTTTCTTGAAACGGCAATACTTCTTTTTCTTAGTGTCCACTGAAGGTGGAGTCAAGTATCTGATTTCTGATTCTTGTGCCATTTTTAAGCCTCCTCTTTTTTACCAAGTTTGTTTCTTCTCTTGACAGCATACTCAGAAGCATACTTGTCAAGCTTAACTGTCATGAAACGGATTACCTTCTCATCGCGGCGGTATTCAATCTCAAGCTTCTCAACAACTGATGGCTCAGCCTTGAACTCAAGCAGGCAATAGAAACCTGTTGACTTCTTCTGAATTGCATAAGCCATCTTCTTCAGTCCCCAGGTCTCCTCGTTCAGGATTTCAGCTCCCTTGTCGGTAAGCAGAGTCTTGAATTTAGCGACCGTTTCCTTCATCTGTTCATCAGACAAAACGGGAGTCAAAATGAAAACGGTTTCGTAATGATTCAACATTGTTTTAATTGTTTATTTATTAAATTTGCAAAATGCGGTGCAAAGGTACGACTTTTATTTTTATACTATACACAACCCGACTATCATTTAAATACTTGTTAACTATTGTCTAATACTATTTAAGGGAATTTATCATGTAATAACCATTAAGAATAGGGTTAATTCTAACTTTCCTTCATACATAAAGTAATTATTCAGGCATTATTTCTCCCACCGATCAGCCATCAAGGCAGTTTCCAATGCCAAAAAGATGCTTGCAAAGACATAATTTTCAAGAAAAACGTGTACCTTTGCCTATGAGATGGCAAGAGACAATATAAAAACATACTGCCACGCGACATCTTTATCAAAATCCAATTAAAACGAGTTAATATCACACGTTCACTTCGAATCAACTATAATACGAATCAGTTATAAAAGATATGGCTGACGACACTTTTATAATATCACGGTTATACAAAGGCGACGAGGATGCTTTTCGCTACATTTTTGATAATGAGTATGGACTGATGTGCAGTTTTGCCAACAGGATGCTCCACGACAGGGCCATGGCTGAAAGCATTGCTGACGACGTGATCTTCAATCTTTGGGAGAGCCACGAGAGACTCAACATAACCAGCAGTCTGCGTTCCTACCTATTGGGAGCTGTAAGGAACAGGTGTATAAACGAACTGAAATCGCGCATAAAGCGCCTTTCTGCCACCAATGCTTCTCTCAACATAAGAGAAGAAATGGAAATGCTCGACGTTATTTTCACAGATGGCAGCCAACCCCTAGGAACACTGCTCGAACAGGAACTCGAAGAACAAATAAGTCAGTGCATATCGCTGCTTTCTAAAGAATGTCGCGAGGTGTTCGAGAAAAGCCGTTTCGAAGGACTTTCATATAAGGAAATCGCTAATGAACTGAATATTTCAACCAACACAGTGAAATATCACATCAAGCAAGCATTGTCATTTCTCCATTCCAATCTTGACGGTTATCTGAAGTGGATTGTCATCGCCATGCTCATAAGATAGCATTTCAAAGTATGCAAATCCACATTATAGTCATTCACTCAATCACAGCCAGTATCCTTACAGGCAGTTTTCTGAACAAATAGCATGTGAATGAGCCTACACTTGAAGAACAATGGGAAAAGACTATATAAATAATGTACGCTAGGAGAGACACACACTTTCAATCACCATTGAATAAATATTTTTATGATGGAGTTATTTTTTTCAGTTTTTCACTACCCTCTCATCTGTCATGTTTGTCATAACAGTATAGAGACTCAAAAATCCTGATATGCAAAGAGAAGAAAAATACGAACAGATCGACAAGATGGCGGAGCGTTATCTTGCTGACAGAAGCGACAGGGAGGCGATAGTTTTCCTGCGCGATGCCGCATTGGAGTCTGACGACTATCGCCGTCGCATACGGCATATCATCGAGATTGACTTCTCATCTGCCGTTGCATCATCTGCCGACGGTTACGACAAGGAACAGGCCTACCACCGTTTCTGCGATCGCGCTTCTTCAAAAGGGAATACCGGCGGCACATCATTTTTCCGCCTTCATTGGCGTAGTGCCGTGGCAGCGGCTGCCATTGCCTTGGCCGTGGCTCTACCGTGGGCAGGATACGAATATGCCACAAGCAGCATGACGCGTCAGCTTGCCCAGATCAGAGTATCGTCTTCAGACGGTTCCATCTCCGAAGTGCGTCTACCCGACGGAAGCCGTGTATGGCTGAACGCCCGTTCACACATCGAGTATTCTCAAGGATTCGGCATCAGCGACCGAAATGTGAAGCTTACAGGTGAAGCATGTTTCGACGTTAGCAAAAACAAGGAGCTGCCCTTTGTGGTAAGTACGAAATCGGCAAATCTGAAGGTCCTTGGCACAAGATTCACTTTTCGCGACTATCCAGAAGACCAATGCGTCACTGTGAAGCTAATGCGTGGACATGTAGACATTGCGAGCACCAAGACCGGCAAACACATGGAAATGGTAGGCAACGAGCGACTGACACTGAACAAGGGCACTGGCCAGATGACCAAGATGAAGATGGAAGATGGCAACCGTTCTGACTCATGGATACATGGTGAACTGTTCTTCGACGAGATACCACTCATACAAATAGCCCAAACACTGGAGCGCACCTACAAAGTGAAGATAAAAGTGGCACAACAGTTACGTCAGAGGGCCTTCTACGGCACATTCCGCCAGACAACAACCATTGAGGATATTCTGTCTACAATGGCCAAAACTCAACAGATGAGATACAAACGACTGAAAAGTGGGGAGTATTACATATATTGAATGGGTAAATTTACAAGAAACAGATTTACCAATCTTACATAAACCGAATCTATTATGAAACCTGAAATATAAAAACAAAAGACAAAGCCTATGGATAAACAAAAGAAAAGGAAATGATACGAAATACTGAAAAAAGGAACTTATAAGAACTGTAAATAAGCAGTCAGAATATAAGAACTTAATAGCCGAATCCGCCTCGCCCCAATATGGAGCAGGCAGGACATAATCTCTATCATAAACAATAATAAAAAATAAACCTATTAATCCTATGTACAACTATCAAAAGGCTGTATGCATAGCCTCAGCACTATTATGCCTCAGCGCCACTGCCAGTGCTCAGCAGGTGACGCTCAGAGCAAACAATGTAACTGTGAAGCAGGCCATGAACCAATTGCGGGAAAAGACCGGCTACACTTTTGTTTTCTCATCTACCGATGTCAACACCCAGCGACAGGTAACGGTGTCGGCAACCAATGCCGACCTCTCTGCCGTAATCGAGCAGATTTTGAAGGGTCAGAAGGGCATCGACTACAAGATTGAAGGCAAGAACATCATTATAACCAAAGCTCGCCACAACGGTGTGAAACATGCCACACAACAAGCCGGCAACAATGCCACCAAACGTCTTACAGGAAGTATCCTGGACGAAAACGGTGACCCCATGATCGGTGTCACTGTAACTGTGGACGGCATGCCAGGCGGTACAATTACCGATATCGACGGTAATTTCGTTCTTGCCAACGTTCCCTCTTCAGCGAAAAGCCTCCACGTGAGCTACATCGGCTATGAGGACAAAACCGTTGCCGTTGCCGACGGCATGATGCGAATCAAGATGAATCCAGATACGAAACAGCTTGACGACGTGGTCGTAGTGGGTTACGGCACCGTGAAGAAGAATGACCTTACGGGGTCTGTTTCTGCCATCAAGCCAGATGAATTCAACAAAGGTTCAAGAGCGAGTGCACAAGACGCTCTCGTGGGCAAAGTTGCCGGTGTAAACGTTATTTCAAGCTCTGGTGCTCCAGGCTCTGGCTCTACGATACGTATCCGCTCCGGTGCATCTCTGTCGGCTTCTAACGACCCGCTGATAGTTATCGACGGTGTGCCAGTGGACAACTCTTCCATCGAGGGAGGCAGCAACCTTATCGGCGGCATCAACCCTAACGACATCGAGACTTTCACTGTATTGAAGGATGCCTCTGCCACTGCCATCTATGGTTCACGTGCCAGCAACGGCGTTATCGTGATAACAACAAAGAAAGGAAGTTCGGGCGCACCGAAGTTCAACTATTCAGCAAACTTTGCTATAAGCACTACAGCGAAACGTCTGAAAGTGCTCAGCGCCGATGAGTTCCGTGCCTTCGCCCCAACAGTGACAGGTGTACCAGCTGACGTAGCTTTCGGAACAAACAACACCGACTGGCAGGACGAGATATACCGAACAGCATTCGGCACCGACCACAACATCTCCATGTCGGGAAGCATCAACAGGAAAGCTCCAGTTAGGGTGTCTTTAGGCTACACAAACCAGAACGGTATCATCCGCACGAACAATTACAAGCGCTATACCTTCGACGGCGGTCTCGCACCGAAGTTCTTCAAGGACCACCTTTCTGTAAACGTTAATCTGAAAGCTTCAATGGAGGACAACACCCGCGTGGACGAATCAGTTGTAGGCAATGCCTTGGCTTATGACCCAACACGCCCTGTGCATACCGGCAGCGAGACATCTGCCACTGACCCAGGCCGTGGCTACTTCATCTGGATGAACGGCAACTCTCCGATGGCCATACAGACCGACAACCCTGTGGCACAATTGGAACTACAGAATCTGCACAACAAGCTCTATCGTTCTATCGGCAACGTTGCCCTCAACTATAAGGTGCACGGTTTCGAAGACCTGCAGTTGAACCTCAACCTGGGCTACGATGTGCTTGAAAGCAAATACAGCAAATTTGTGCCTGATCTGGCGGGAATGATGTATACGGCTAACAAAAAGGACGGTACGGGTCTCGACTACAACTCCAAGCACAACAAGACGAACACCCTGCTCGACCTCTATGCCAATTATCAGCACTCATTCGGCAAACACGACATCGGAGCCATGGCCGGTTACGGATGGCAGCATTTCTGGAAGAAGTTCAGCGATACCACACTGTCGCCAGAGGGAGTGGAACTGTTCTCCGCAAAACACTCTAAGTCTGAATATTATCTCCTTTCATTATATGGAAGACTGAACTATAGCTACGACAACAAATACATGGTTACGGCAACTCTGCGTTCCGACGGATCGTCGAGATTTGCCAAGGGCAACCGCTATGGTTATTTCCCTTCTGTAGCCCTGGGATGGAAGATTTCCGAGGAGTCGTTCCTGAAAGAGAACAAGGTTCTGACAAACCTGAAACTGCGCCTTAGCTATGGCCAGACTGGTCAGCAGGACATTCTCAACGACTATCCATACATGACAACCTTCTCTGCCTCTTATCCAGAATCCAGCTATCTGTTCGGTGACAAGTGGTATAACACTTATCGTCCTAACGGCTACGACCGCGACATCAAATGGGAGACAACGGAGACATGGAATGCCGGACTTGACTATGGTTTCCTCAACAACCGCATATATGGTTCTATCGACGTATACAAACGCCACACCAAGGACCTTCTCAACACCATTCCTGTAATTTCCGGTGTGAACTATTCCGCCGTGCTCACCACGAACATCGGTGAGATGGACAACAAGGGTGTAGAGTTCTCAATCAATGCAGTGCCTGTTCAGACCAAGGACTTCTCGTGGAGCGTAGGACTGAATTACACTTGGAACGACTCAAAGATAACGAAACTCAACACCGTAGATACAGAAGGCTCTTACGTTGAAACCGGCGCCATCTCTGACACTGGCAAGTTCGTTGAATGCTTCATGGTGGGCAAACGCCCTTACACCTTCTATCTGGCAAAGCAGGCATACGACGAGAATGGCAAGCCTATGGAAGGTCAGTTCGTACAGCCGGACGGTAGCGTTTCTTCTAAGGAGACACGCCATGCCAGCCGCTGCGCCCTGCCAAAGTCATATCTCGGTTTCAACACTCAATTCACATACAAGAACTGGGAGTTGGGCATCACTGGCCATGGTTCATTCGGAAACTACATATATAATTATGTGGCAGCCAACCAATACCAGCAGCAGGTATATAGCGATCAGGGCAACTTCTCAAATATCCTGAAGACCACGGCACAGAGCGGATTCCAGCAGCAGCAGCTCTATTCTGATTACTTCCTTGAGAAGGGTGACTTCTTCCGTATCGACAACATCACGCTGGGCTACACATTCCACAAACTATGGAACTCATCGAGCAGCCTGCGTCTCTCGGCAGCAGTTCAGAATGTATGTGTAATAACCGGTTATTCGGGTCTGGATCCAGAGATATACAACGGTATCGACCGTGACGTATATCCTCGTCCACGCACCTTCTCAATATCTGCTAATCTGAATTTTTAAATAAAGTAAATGAATTGACGGGAGAACTGGTCAATGAATGAAACAATTTCCTAGTCAATCAACAAAATGAACACAACTTATGAAAAAGAATATATTGAAAACAATGTTGCTGGGCATCCTGGGATGCCTCTTCACATCATGTTTCAGCGACCTCGACACCATGCCTCTCGACGACAATGAGCTGGTGAGCGAAAAGGTCTATCAGACAGCCGACGGCTATACAGGAGTACTTGCAAAATGCTACAGCTCACTTATCCTCACAGGTCAGAAAGGTGGCGACGGTGGCGACGGTGACCTTGAGGGTGCCAACGAAGGATACTCTGGATATGTGCGACTCATGTTCTACCTGCAGGAGTTGCCAACAGACAACTTTATCATGCCATCATCGTCTAACGGACTGCGCAAATGTCTCAACTTGCAGTGGGACGCATCCAACGCTTCTGTCATCCGCTGGACATATCAGCGTCTCTACATGTCGATAGCATACTGCAACGAGTTGCTGCGCGAATGTACCGAGAGCAAGCTCAAGAGCCGCGGACTATGGAATGAACTTGGCGGCGAATGTGCCAGCTACCGTGCAGAGGCACGATTCATCCGCGCCTACTGCTATGCTACCTTGTGCGACCTCTTCGGCGGCGTGCCATACATCGACGAGAACACTGGCGTGAAGGACATACCGCAACAGTGGACCCGCAAGCAGATATTCGACTTTGCCGAGAGCGAACTTCTCGCCATAGACACAGACCTCAAGGCTCCAGGCGAGAACGTGTATGGACGTATCGACCGTGTGGCAGCATGGTTCCTGCTCTCCAGAATGTATATAAACGCAGAATCATGGACTGGCGAGAACCGCTACAACGATGCTCTCAAATATGCCAAGATGGTGATCAACGACGGTACTTATCCTTTGGCCCCTGACTATCGTACGATCTTCCTCGCCGACAACGACAAATGTAGCGAAATAATCTGGCCTCTCGTTCAGGACGGACTCAGAGCACAAAGCTCAGCCGGAACGAACTTCTACGCAAAGGCTTTCGTCAACGGACCGATGAACGAGCTGTATAAAACAGGCGTTGGATCTCGCGGATGGGGCAACGTAAGGGCGAAGACCACTCTCGTTGACGCTTTCGACGCCCAGGATGTGATATTCGACCCAAACGACACATGGGGCGACAAGAAGATGGACAAGCGAGCACAGTTCATGACGGCTCTGCCCAACCAGACAAAGAACACATGGGACGAGAAAGGCAACATGACGAGCACCTTCACCTGTGGCTACGGCTACATCAAATGGCGCAACGTAAACCGTGACAATTCTCTGCCAGAGCAGGGTGACGCATATTCATCCATCGACTTCCCTCTGTTCCGCTCTGCCGAAGCTTATCTCATAGCCGCCGAGGCTATTCTGAGAGGTGCCAACGGCACTATGGATGAAGCATTAGGCTATGTAAATGAAATACGCGAACGCGCCTATATGTCTGGCAAATACGCAAAGGACGGTGTTCGTTCCGACGTATCGGGAGATATACAGATGAGCGATCTCAATCTCGATTTCATCCTAGCTGAGCGCCAGCGCGAACTTGCCACAGAACTTGTGCGCCGTACCGACCTCGTACGCTTCGGCAAATTCACAAGCGGACGCAACTGGGATTGGAAGAACGGCGTGCGCGAAGGTGCCGACGTAGAGGATTACCTGAAGGTATTCCCTATCCCTCAGACAGAGTTCTCCAACATGCCTTTGCTGAAGCAGAACGACGGTTATGCCAATTAACGAGTTAACAAGCAGACGAGTTAACAAGTAGACAAGTAGACGAGTAGACAAGGAAATTGTTTTTCTTCTGACAATCAAAGGAAACCTCCTTGTCAACTCGTCAACTAAAAACAAACATCATGATTTCAATCAGACACACACTACTCACACTGACCATCGCCTTGGCAGCCAACGGTGCGATGGCACAGACATCATTCGAAGAGATCAGTGCCGATCTCAACAAGTCGGGAGGCGTATATCTCGCATACCCAGAAGTGACAACACGCCAGACTCCTGCTCCAAAAGGCTACACACCATTCTACGTAAGCCATTACGGACGCCACGGTTCTCGCTATCTCTTGGGCGACGGCGACTTCACCATGACCATCTCACTGCTTGAGAAGGCTGAAAATGAAGGATGCATAACACCGCTCGGAAAGGACGTGCTGCAGCGCCTTCGCAAGGTGTTCACAGAAACACGCGGACGGGGCGGAGACCTCACTCCACTGGGAGCCAGACAGCACAAAGGTATTGCAGAGAGAATGGCCCGCAACTATCCTGAGGCGTTCAGAGGCAAACGCCGTGTATTCGCCCGTTCCACTGTTGTATACCGTTGTGCCATGAGTATGGCGGCATTCTGCGATGGACTAAAAGGTATATATCCGCAGCTCTCTGTCGACTACGAAATGACGGAGCGCAACATGTCATATCTGAATTACCATACCGATGAGTCAAACAAATTCACTCATGGTGAGACTGGTCCTTGGGTGGAGGAATATCGCAAGTTTGAGGCAGAACACGTGAAACCTGCTCGCCTCGTAAACTCACTGTTTTCAGATGCCGACTTTATCCGCTGCCAGGTAAATCCGGAGAAACTCGCATGGGCATTCTACTGGATTGCTTCTGACATGCAGGACATAGAGACCAAAGACGTGACGTTCTACGACATTTTCACGCCACAAGAACTCTTCGACATGTGGCAGTGCGTGAACTACCGCTTCTATATCGGCAATGCCAATCCTCAGATGAGCGACGGACTGGTAATGGCAAACGCATCAACGCTCGTTGAGAATATCCTTGAATGTGCAGACAAGGCTATCAGCAATGGCGATATGGCTGCTGACCTAAGATTCGGCCACGACGGAAACGTCATTCCGCTACTTGCATTCCTACAGATCGATGGTTTTGATGTGGAAGTAAGGAAACCAGAAGAGGTCTACAAACACTGGGCTGACTTCAAGGCCACCCCGATGGCAAGCAACATTCAGATTGTATTCTTCCGCAACAAGGCAGGCAATATCATCGTAAAATTCCTCCACAACGAGAAGGAATGCCATATCCCGGTAGCCACCGATTCATGGCCATATTACAAATGGTCTGACGTGAAGAACTACTATCAAAACAGGCTTAAGCAAATCAAACAACGTGTAGCCAACAGAAAATAAGACAACACACCACACACCTTACCAATAGTTTTTTATGTTCGCAAAGGCTCGGAGAATATATCATCTCCGGGCCTTCTTTGGTTAAGGAGAAACTACCTTCTTAATTCACAACTAACTACCTTCTTAATTCACAACTAATTTCCACACGTTGCACAATCTTTATTATATTTTTCCGTTAACATGTAAGCAAAAAGAATAGTTGATTAAGAAATACAACAATGAACATTGAAAAATTCTCAGAAATCATAGCCGCCCGGCTATCTATTAGTCGCCGAAGTACAGAAAACACTCTCCAGTTGCTCGAAGAGGGATGCACCATCCCCTTCATCAGCCGCTACCGCAAGGAACGCACAGGAGGTCTCGACGAAGTGAAGATTGCAGCCATCAGCGACGCCTTCGACAAGCTAAAAGAAATAAGCAAACGCAAAGAAACTGTGGTGAAGACCATCACAGACCAAGGAAAGATGACAGACGCGTTGCTACAGCGCATTGACCTCTGCTGGGATGCTGACGAACTGGAAGACATTTACATGCCATTCAAACCAAAACGTCGTACCAGAGCACAGATGGCTCGCGAACAAGGATTGGAACCGCTTTCTGTAATCCTCATGATGCAAAAAGAAAACAATCCGGAAGCTGCCGCACAACGTTTCGTTAAAGATGGCGTGAAAGATATAGCGGCTGCCATTCGCGGAGCACAAGACATCATTGCCGAGACAGTGAGCGAAGACGAACGCAGCAGACAGACCGTGAGACAGGCTTTCCGCTGTGGTGCCATAATATCGTCGAAAGTTGTCAAGGCAAAGGCAGAGAGTGAAGAGGCTGCGAAATTCTCAGACTATTTCGACTTCTCCGAACCGCTACGCAGATGCTCATCCCATCGTCTGCTTGCCATGCGCCGTGGCGAAAGCGAAGGTATACTCCGAATTTCAATATCTGCCGACGATGATGAATGTACCGAGAGGCTTAAAAGATTCTTCGTCCGTGGCTACGGGCGCTGCTCCTCACTTGTGGGCGAAGCTGTTGACGACTCATACAAAAGACTTCTCAAACCTGCCATAGAAACGGAATTTGCAAATCTGAGCAAGGAAAAAGCCGATGAGGAGGCTATCGGCGTGTTTGCAGAAAACCTGCGACAGCTGTTGCTCTCTGCCCCACTTGGTCAGAAACGAGTTATGGGAGTGGACCCAGGATTCCGAACGGGATGCAAGATAGTATGTCTCGACGCACAAGGCAATCTGCTACACCACGAGGCCATATTCCCCCACCCTCCTGTAAACAAGGTTCAGCAAGCCACACAACAGATGCTTAAGATGATAAAAGATTACCGTATCGAAGCTATAGCCATTGGCAACGGTACGGCAAGTCGCGAAACCTCCGCATTCGTCCGCTCACTGCATTTCGCTGATGAAATAAAGCAGTTTGTGGTAAGTGAGGACGGTGCTTCTGTGTATTCTGCTTCTGAAACAGCACGAGAGGAATTCCCTATGGAGGACGTCACAGTACGAGGCGCTGTGTCGATAGGCAGACGACTTATGGACCCTCTTGCTGAATTAGTGAAAATAGATCCGAAAAGTATCGGTGTGGGACAATATCAGCACGACGTTGACCAGACGAAGCTCCGTAAGAGCCTTGACTTGACGGTGGAGAGTTGCGTAAACTCGGTGGGCGTAGACCTTAATACGGCAAGTCGCCATCTGCTGACATACGTCAGCGGACTGGGACCGGCATTGGCTAAGAACATAGTGGAATATCGTCGCAAAAACGGGCCGTTCCAGAGCAGAGCACAATTGAAACGCGTACCACGCCTCGGTCCGGCAGCATTTGAACAATGTGCCGGATTCCTTCGCATACCAGGAGCCCGTAATCCTCTTGACAACAGTGCTGTACATCCTGAAAGCTATAAAATAGTAGAACAGATGGCTAAAGACTGCCACTGCTCTGTTGGCGACCTGATTCTCGACAAGAAGAAGCGTGATGGCATAGACATAAAACGCTATGTGACAGACACAGTAGGTATACCTACACTCACTGACATCATCAGCGAACTGGAAAAACCGGGACGCGACCCAAGAGAACAAATTGAAGAATTTGAATTTGACAGCAGCATACAATCTATTGCCGACCTCAAGGTGGGTATGGTAGTGCCCGGTATTATCACCAACATCACCAACTTCGGTGCCTTCGTAGATATCGGCGTGCATCAGGACGGTTTGGTACACATCTCCCAACTTGCCGACCGCTACGTCAGCGACCCTACACAAGTAGTGAAGCTACACCAGCATGTCATGGTAAGAGTAGCTGAGGTTGACGAGAAGCGACATCGCATATCACTATCAATGAAAGGAATATAATAGCCTTATGCAAATAATGGAAGTTTAACGTGAATCAGCATCAATGCTTTGTCAAGACAAGGCATTGGTGCTCTTCAGCAAGAACATAGACCAGCAAACAAATAAGATATACCACAACTTTGACCGGTAGAGACAGGAATAACGAGCAATAAAAAAGCCGCATCGCGAAAATTGCAATGCAGCTTTTTTTTGGATTTATGATTGCTTATGATTTACTTCACCTTAGCAACGATAGCCTTGAAAGCCTCTGGGTTGTTTACAGCGAGGTCAGCGAGAACCTTACGGTTGATCTCGATACCAGCCTTATGCAGAGCACCCATCAGAGTAGAATAAGTCATATTCTCGAGGCGGGCAGCAGCGTTGATACGCTGAATCCACAACGCACGGAAAGTACGCTTCTTGTTGCGGCGATCGCGGTAAGCATAGGTAAGACCCTTCTCCCAAGTGTTCTTGGCTACGGTCCATACGTTCTTACGCGCTCCATAGTAACCACGTGTAAGCTTTAAAATTCTTTTTCTTTTTGCTCTTGAAGCAACATGATTTACTGATCTTGGCATAGTTTCTTCTTACTTTAAAAATGTTAGACAATAGGATTAACGGAGACGCAGCAAATCACGTACCTGCTTAACGTTGCTAGGATCAACGATTGCAGTGTGAACCAAATTACGCTTCTGCTTCTTTGTTTTCTTAGTCAGGATGTGACTGTGGTAAGCGTGACGTCTCTTAATCTTACCTGTACCAGTGAAACGAAATCTCTTCTTTGCACCGGAGTTTGTCTTTACTTTTGGCATTTTTTTAAATGTTTAAATGGTTATTTATTATGCGGTGGCAACGTATATACCAAGACGTTACGCACCTGTTATTTTCTCTTATATATTACTTCTGGAGCTTCTTCAGAGCATCGGCACCATTTTTGGCGTTAGCGAAGAGTCCTCCGTTAGCAGGAGTCTCAGCATTTTCTGTAGCCCCCTCTTCTTTTGTCTGACCCTTGGCCTCAGCTTCACGGCGCTCTCTATCCATCTTCTGCTGACTCTTCTTGGCCACACCGGCTTTCTTTGGAGAGAGATAGAGGAACATCTTCTTGCCTTCCAATGCAGGCATCTGCTCCACCTTGCCATATTCCTCAAGATCGTTGGCGAAACGCAACAACAGAACTTCTCCCTGCTCCTTGAAAAGGATAGAACGGCCACGGAAGAACACGAAAGCACGAACCTTGTTGCCTTCCTCGAGAAATTCCTTGGCATGCTTGAGTTTGAAGTTGTAGTCATGGTCATCGGTCTGTGGTCCGAAACGAATTTCCTTGACTTCTTGTCTAACTTGCTTTGCCTTCAGTTCCTTTGCACGTTTCTTCTGCTGATAAAGGAATTTGCTATAGTCGATGATACGACATACTGGCGGTTGGGCATTTGGAGAAATCTCTACCAAATCCACGCCCTTGTCTCTTGCTATATCAAGAGCCTGACGTGTAGGCATTACGGTTGAACCATCATCTCCAACAACTCGCACTTCCCTGACGCGAATCTGTTCGTTCACGCGGTACTGGTTTTTCATTTTGTCATTCTTCATTCGACTATTTTACGTTAAGCGGCTGCAAAGTTACGACTTTTTAATGTAAATTGCAAAATTATCATTTCTTTTTTTACATATAAATAGCGAAATATCACTCTGTTAAGTGTAATTCGCATGAAAATGTCGTTACACGATATAACAAAAGAGACTTTACCTAATGACAGTCAAAAAAAAACACAAAACCAAAATAAGGAATAGCATACTACAAAAGTCCCCGTCACAATGAAGTGACGGGGACATAGTATGTAATAAATCGCTATTCAGCCAACTTATTATTTTGCGTTGTCGTTGAAAGTAGCAACACGGTTGAACTCAACCTGCTCGAAGAGCTTGTCTGTTGCACCCATTCCCTTAGTTGTAAGGCGGCTTGCAGCAATCTTGTACTTCTTGACGAGGATGTTCTTAACAGCGTCTGCACGCTTCTCAGAAAGTCTCTGGTTCAGCTCCTTAGAACCCTCTGGAGATGCATAACCCTTGATCTCTACAGTAGCCTCTGGATGATTCTTCATGTACTGAGCGATGAGCTCGATGTTAGCGTACTGAGCAGGATCAACTACAGACTTGCCCTGACGGAAGATAACTGTAGGCTGGAGGTTAGTCGCTGTAGCTGGCTTCTCATACTTAGGCTTGCTGTTGCACTCGTCGAGAGCTTTCTGGAGGTCAGCAATCTGACGGTTCTTAGCAGCGAGCTCAGAATCCTTACCGTTCAAGTCGTTGCGCAGATCGTTGATCTTAGCATTCAAACCGTCGATCTCAGCCTGGTCGCGAACCTGTGCGATAGTGAAGTTGTGTGTACCGTTAGAGTTCTTGAACTTGTAAACAACACCTGCGTTGAGCTGGAAGTCAGCGTAGTTAGCATCGTAGCGAACGCCCTTCTTAGCGCCCTCGAGGTTCCAAACTACTGCTGGCTCAACATATACCTGCCATGCCTTGTCCTTGCCGAGGTTGAAAGCGAAGTCAAGACCAGCCTTAGATGTCAGGAAGTCTACCTTGTCAGCAGAATCCCAAGAGTTTGCATAGTAACGATCGTGATCCTCGCCACCGAATACGTGACCCCAACCAAGACCATAAACGCCGCTTACCTCGAAGAGACGTGGCTCACCTTTGTAACCGCCGAACCAGTTGCTGAAGTTGATTGTAGCGATAAGAGAGGTGTTGATTGAGTTAACCAGAGTATTTGTGTAGTTACCGAAGAGGTTGTTCATTGTACGCCCTGTATGATGAAGATCGCTGAAATAAACATTGCTCTCAGCAGCGAGACCGAATACAGGAGTGAAATAGCGACCTACGCGGATACCTGCGTTAGGAGTGATATCCTTGAGCCATGTACCGCCACAGCCGAGCTGTGAAGGATGAATACCTGTTGCAAGACCACCGTTTACACCGATGTACCAATTGTCAAAAGTCTTACTCTCAGTAACTGTCTGAGCAGATGCGGAAACTGCCAAAGCAGCAGCAGCGCACAAAGTAAAGAATTTTTTCATGTTCTTAATCTTTAAAATTAATTATAAATACAGTTTTTAAAATCTTTCTACATTCTTGAAGTGCAAAGTAAAACATTTTTCTGATAACAGCCAAACTTTTCTTAACAAATTTATTGCACAAGCTAACTTTTTACGCAAAATAGTGCAAGAATATCCACCTTATACCTATATATATTAATATGCCATCCCGAGATTGCATATAGCCAACGAATTGTCAAGAGATGATTTGACAAAAACCCCTCGCAACAAGCTCAAATAGTTATTTTTATGAAATCCATATGCAGACCAACACACTTGTCAACCATTCTCCCCATTAGCCGGTTTACTTGTCAAACTCGCCCACTTATCAAATAATCCATTGCTACCGCTGAATAATTCAGATAGTTTTACTACTTTTGCACTGATGAAACGTATCATACTAATAACTGGCGGACAACGCTCGGGAAAGAGCGTCCTCGCCGAGCGCATGGCATTGGAGCTTTCCCGCAATCCTGTGTACATCGCCACGGCTCACATTTGGGATCAAGAATTCCAGCAGCGCGTGGACAAGCACAAGGAGCGCCGAGGAGAACAGTGGACCAACATCGAAGAGGAAAAACATCTCAGCAAGCTGTATATATATAATAAGGTGGCTGTGATAGACTGCCTGACTCTATGGTGTACGAATTTCTTCTTTTCTGCAGCCAACGATGAAAGCCATCAGCCTGACATCAACGAGACGCTGAAAGAGATTGAGGAAGAGTTCGACAAGTTTACCGACCAGGATGCCACATTCATCTTCGTGACCAACGAGATTGGCAGCGGAGGGGTGAGCGGCAATGCCGTACAACGCAGATTCACTGATCTGCTCGGATGGTTCAACCAATACGTTGCTGCCAAGGCTGACGACGTATACCTAACTGTAAGCGGAATTCCGGTGAAGATAAAGTAAGCAAAATATTATTCTATCATGATAAAATTCAATATAGTTTCGCCAGACCATAGCATCAAGGACGAAATACAAGACAAGATTGACAATCTGAACAAGCCGAAAGGTTCGCTGGGAATGCTCGAAGAACTGGCACTGAGGATATGCCTCGTGCAGCATTCTCTCCTCCCAACTCTCTTCCACCCCTGCCACTTGCTTTTTGGAGGTGACCACGGCATAGAGCGAGAAGGAGTCAGCCTGTCGCCAAGAGATGTGACATGGCAGCAGATGATAAACTTCACGAAAGGCGGAGGAGGTGTAAACATGTTCTGTCGCCAGCACAACTTCAAGCTCAGAATAATAGATATGGGAGTGGACTACGACCTTAGTTCTTTCCCTGAAATAAGGAACGAGAAGATTGCATGGGGAACAAAAGATTTCCTCCACGAAGCGGCAATGTCGGAAGAGGAGATGGACAAGGCTCTCTCTACGGGAGCAAAGATCATCGACGAATGTGCCGACGAAGGTTGCAACATCGTATGCATAGGCGAGATGGGAATAGCCAACACATCTCCTTCGAGCATCTGGCTGCATCTCATGGGAGGCGTACCACTTGACGACTGTGTGGGAGCCGGATCTGGAGTGGCAGGCAGTCAGTTGAGCCACAAGCATAAGGTATTGAAAGAGGCTGTGGATAAATTCAACAGGGACTTCCCCTATGCCAGCGCTACCGATATGATACGTTATTTCGGAGGTTTCGAGATGGTAGGAGCAATAGGAGCTATGCTGAGAGCCGCCGAACGCAGGATGATAGTGATGGTGGACGGTTTCATAATGTCGGCATGTATGCTTGCGGCAAGCCGCCTACATCCCGAAGTGCTCAACTACGCCATCTTCGGACACTGCGGAGACGAGCACGCCCATGCCAAGATGCTGCAGATAATGGGAGCGAAACCGATTCTGAACATCGGAATGAGATTGGGCGAAGGAACGGGAGCGTTGTGCGCCTACCCTATCATTGAGAGCAGCGTGAGGATGATAAACGAGATGAACAACTTTGAAAATGCAAATATCACTAAATACTTCTAAGTGGTGGCAGAACGTATGGGCAGCGCTCATATTCTTCACCCGACTGCCTTTCTGGCGTATCTATCAGCCGCCTAAAGAATCGTATAAAGCAGTGGTAGAATACTGGCCCATAGTGGGCTGGCTGACAGGAGGGGCTATGGCGGCAACGATATATTTCGGTTCTATGTATATGCCGCAGAACATAGCCATCGTAGCAGCGATTCTCTTGAGGATATTCATCACTGGAGCGCTGCACGAGGACGGACTGACAGACTTCGTTGACGGGTTCGGCGGAGGAGGCTCCGACAGGCAGAGGATTCTCGACATAATGAAAGACTCACGCATCGGCACGTATGGTGTGCTGGGTATAATATTCTATGAACTGCTGCTCTTTTTCAGCCTTTCGTGTATGCCTCCGATTCTTGCAGCATTGTCTGTATTCGCTGCCGACCCTTATGCCAAGATGCTCGCCGGCCAGATTATACAGATGATGCCGTATGCCAGGACTGAGGAACAATCCAAGGCAAAGAACGTATACCGACGCATGAATATCGGGGCAAGCATATGTCTCGCCTTGCAGGGACTTCTGCCTCTGGGACTGTTCTTCTATCTCACACGGCTTACACTGGAATGGGATCTGATAGTATTCGTTCCATGCGTGGTGATGTATTTCCTCTATAGACTGATATGGAAGAGACTCAAGGGATATACGGGAGACTGCTGCGGAGCACTGTTCCTCCTGATTGAACTCACTACATATCTCACCATCGCCATACTATGGTCGAATGCAATGAAGAGCGCCGCCATGGAAGGAAAGATGCTGGAGTTCATGTGGCATTAAGCCCAAATTATCAAAGACGGACGGGAAAAAGTGACCTTCATATCAGCTTGTTTGCTCGTTTGCTTGTCAACTCGTTAACTTGTCAACTCGTTAACTGAAAAAAACATGAAAGTAATATTAATCAGACACACAAGCGTAGACGTGCCGAAGGGCGTGTGCTACGGACAGACGGACGTTCCCGTGGCGGCAACGTTTACAGAAGAGGCAGAAATGACAAAGAAAGCACTCGGCGACAGAACGTTCGATGCCGTGTTCTCATCACCTCTCACCAGAGCGCGCCTGCTGGCAGACTATTGCGGTTATCCCACCCCCGTCACAGACAACCGACTCATGGAGATGAACATGGGCGACTGGGAAATGAAACGCTACGACGACATCAAGGACGACAACCTGCAGAAATGGTATGATGACTATATGCACGTTGCAACTACAAACGGTGAAAGTTTTCCGATGGTATATGAAAGGGTGGCAGGATTTCTCGACGAACTGAAGCAGAAGCCATACCGCCAGGTGGCCATCTTCGCCCACTGCGGAGTGTTGCTCTGTGCGGGCATCTACGGAGGCCTGTTCAAGGAGGAAGGATGCTTCGAACACACAGTGGAATACGGAGGGATAGAAGAAATCGAGATTTAGGAGTTCGGAATCATTCAGAACGGACTCAACAATTTTCTCCCGACCATGCAAAAGAAAAAATATTCAATTCAGGATAATAAAAATGTTTAGACAATTAGCAATCATTATTGGCTGCCTTGCCGTTGGTGAGTTCATAACATGGCTCACCGGCATCAGCGTGCCATCAAGCATCATTGGAATGCTTCTGCTCACCTTTTTGCTGAAGGTGAAAGTGATAAAACTGGAATGGGTAGAGACGATATCCAATTTCCTTGTGAAAAACATGGGCTTCTTCTTCGTGCCGCCAGGTGTGGCTCTGATGCTCTATTTCGACATTATCGGAAAAGAGATAGTGCCCATAGTGCTCGCCACGACCTTGAGCACCATGCTCGTGCTTGTGGTCACAGGCTGGACACACATCATGACAAGGAAGATAATAAAACGCATAAAAGGAAAAAAACTATAAGCAAATGGATATCCACGAATACCTCAACAACGATTATTTCCTGCTCACGCTGACGTTCGGAGTATATTTCCTCGCCAAGCTCGTAAGAAAAATGCTGCAGCTGCCGGTTTTCAATCCCATCCTGGTGAGCATAGCCTTCATGATATGCTTTCTCACGATAGCCGACATTGATTATGAAACCTACAAGTTAAGCGGTTCGAAGATAGACTTCTGGCTCAAGCCCGCCGTGGTGTCGCTCGGTGTTCCGCTATACAAGCAGCTCCACTCCATAAAGCATGAAATGGTGCCGATATTCATGTCGCAGCTCGTGGGATGCCTTGTCGGCATAGTGTCGGTCGTTGCCCTGGCACAGTATTTCGGTGCATCCCGCATCGTGGTGCTCTCGCTGGCAGCAAAATCTGTCACCACACCAATTGCAATGGAAGTGACACAGAGCATCGGCGGCATACCATCTCTCACCGCCACGATAGTGGTGTTCGTCGGCATCTTCGGAGCCATAACAGGATTCAGAATCCTCAAATACGGCCACATCGGAATGCCCTCATCCCAGGGAATCTCGCTCGGCACAGCATCACATGCCGTGGGAACATCGGCAGCTATGGAACATGGAATGGAGCATGGGGCCTATGCGTCGCTTGGACTTACGCTCAACGGCATATTCACCGCCATACTGACTCCATACATCCTGCAGATGATGGGCATCATATAACAAGTAAGACGAAACAAATCAGGATAATGGAAAATCTGGAAGTGATGGTGACTCTGTTCATCATCGTCATATTGGGCTACGTGCTATGCAAACTCGGATATATGGGCGACAAGTTCGACCAGAAACTGTCTACTATAGTTATCGACATCACCTGTCCGTCGCTTATCCTCTCGTCGGTAATGGGCGACACGCTGCCCGACCGCACGCTGATTCTACCGCTGCTGGGAGTAAGCATACTGACATACATCATACTCCTGGCATTCGGATTCTTCGTACCGAGATTCATAGCCAAAGACCACGACGCCCAGGGAATGATCGGATTCACACTGATGTTTGCTAACGTTGGTTTCATCGGCTATCCCATAGTGGCATCGATATTCGGACCTCACGCCATATTCTATGCCGCCCTGCTGAACATGCCCAACACCTTCTTCATATTCACAGCCGGCGTGATGCTCATCAAGGGAGAATACAGCATCAAGCAACTCAACCCCAAGATATTGTTCTCGCCGGCAATGATAGCCGCCTTTGCCGCTGCCCTACTTGTGGCATTCAATATCCGCACTCCCGAACTGATAGCCAAGCCGGTAACGATGGTGGGCAACATAACGGTTCCGGCAGCGCTGATGATAATAGGTTCGTCGATGGCACGTCTGCCGCTACACGACATCATCGGCACCCCGAAGGTCTACGTGGCATCGCTATTGAGACTCTGCATCATTCCTCTATCGCTGTTTTTCCTATTCAAGGCTCTGGGAGTGAGCGAAGTGGTGAATGCCATAAACACCGTAGTCATTGCCATGCCGGCAGCATCCTACGGCACTATGTTCTGTCTGAAATACGGGCGCAACCCTGCTCTCATGACAGAGATCACGTTCATCACCACAGTGGCGTCGATATTCACAATACCGATGATAACGCTGCTGTTCAAATAAGAGTCCGCTGTGTTGTCAGGCCTTCTAAGGAGAGGTTACATTTCTCACTCAAATCGCACCAAAGTATTATTTTATCGTCACTTATTCACATTTCAGATGATTATAGCTGATGCTTGCAGTTTTTTTGCTACCTTTGCGACAAAATTGACTGAATAAGAAACTATCAACTAAAAACAAAGAAAAAAATGAATAGCGACCCAAAAGACTGTCTCTATTGCCAGAACAATGAGACATTGCACGATCTGATGATCGAAGTAGCGAAACTCAGCGTTTCACGAGTGTTCATCTTCAAGGAGCAGACCTATCATGGCCGTTGCCTCGTGGCATACAAAGACCATGTGGACGACCTGAACCTTCTGAGCGACGAGGAGCGCAACGCATTCATGGCCGACGTGGCAAAGGTGACACGTGCCATGCAGAAAGTATTCAACCCTGACAAAATTAACTATGGCGCCTATTCTGACACGCTGTCTCACCTCCACTTCCACCTGATACCGAAATACAAGGGCGGACCAGACTTCGGCGGCGTGTTCCAGATGAACCCAAAGAAAGTATATCTCACCGACGCTGAGTATACCGAAATGGCAGAGGCGCTGAAGAAGGAACTCTAACGAAAAATATGAGAATTGACATTATCACCGTGCTCCCAGCCATGATCGAAGGCTTCTGCAATGAGTCTATCCTGGCAAGGGCACAGAAGAAAGGACTGGCAGAAATCCATCTGCACAATCTGCGTGACTACTCTGCCGACAAGTGGAAAAGAGTGGACGATTATCCATACGGCGGATTTGCCGGCATGGTGATGCAGTGTGAACCTATAGACCGCTGCATCTCGGCTCTGAAAGCTGAGCGCGACTACGACGAAGTGATATTCACCTCGCCCGACGGAGAACAGTTCAACCAGCACGTGGCAAACGACCTGTCGATGAAGCAGAACCTCATCATCCTGTGTGGCCACTACAAAGGCATCGACCACCGCATCCGCGAACATCTCATCACTCGCGAGATAAGCATCGGCGACTATGTGCTCACCGGCGGCGAGCTTGCTGCTGCCGTTATGGCAGACGCCATCGTACGTATAGTGCCGGGAGTGATAAGCGACGAGCAGAGCGCCCTGTCCGACTGTTTCCAAGACGACATGCTCTCAGCACCTATCTACACCAGACCGGCAGAATACAAAGGCTGGAAAGTGCCCGACATACTGCTCAGCGGCAACGAGGCAAAGATAAAGGATTGGGAGATGGAGCAGAGCTACGAAAGAACGAAGCGCCTGCGACCAGACCTGCTGAAATAACAATAACCGGATGACCTTTCAACCGGTTATTGTGATACCCCCCGAAAATCAGATAAATATTTTCGGGGGTTATTCAGTCTATTCATCAACAGCTTACAGCCATTTGCTTTTAATTAGAAATATCCCATTATCATTCATAAATATTAGCAAGCCCTATTAAAACCATAAACAAACATCTTTTTACCACCTAAATTGACGAAGAGCCATAATTTATTGACTACTTTGTTATGTACCAGTTGTTTCATGCTACAAATGCAAGTTAAGTTTTACCTTTTCAATTAATCCGTTAGGATATTCAAATGACAAGGTTTTTCGATTAAAATGAGGTTTTGCCTTGTGAATGATGCGATGATAATTAGGTGACAACACCATTAAATTATCTGTACTATTATCAAGACTTTCTACGAAAGGGAGAATATGATGAGCTTCAACACAACTTACGCCATGCTGTTCACCAACATATTCACCTGTCATCTGACATCTATATCCATAAGTCATCTTCAACGACTCTCCAATCGACCGATCTAATTCGCGAACATTTTGCATTATTGATTTACGGACAACTTTAGCAGTAGGGTCTTGGCGCTCTACAAATGTCTCGTATTCTTCTTCTGTCATTTGAGCGATTTCTTCCTTTGACTGTTTAATGACATCTTCAAATACAGGCTCCCAAACGAACAAGCCTGGTTCCGATGTGCCATAAACAATGATTTGAGTATCATACTTGTCGGCGATGTTAATCCTTTTATTGCTACCCTTAGGTCTTTCAGAACGTTCATCCAAACAATACCGATATTCCTTCTCGAATATTTCTTGTAATTTTCCAAGAAGCATTTTATTGCTGTCGTATTTGAACTGTAGAATTTCTGTATGATTGTACTTATTTTGATCAAAGCCGATATTATTTATCTTGGTATAGAACATTTCCCCACCTAACATTATTCTAACATCAGTGCTTTCCTTAGCATTGAGACGTTTGCCCAAAATGTCATACGTAAGTTGCTGGAATACCCTTGGAATTGGTAATCCACTTGTAAGGTATGACCATTGCAAAGGTCTTTTCATAAGGAATATTCTTTCTTCGTGCATCTTTCACATTTTGTTATCTTAATCCCACATAGTTTCATCATCTCAGTAACGCCAATATAATCATCGGTCATTACAGCCACTATCTTTTCTACTTAAGCGCTACTTTGGTGATCAGACTTCTTTTCCGCAGTCCACTCCGCCATCAATGCAGCCTTCAGAATAATCTCCCGATACATCAAAGACAGCCCATCGCAAGTACATCCTTCATACAAAATTCGTCAAAATACTTGAGTTACACAAACTTTTCTCTGAAAATCTCGTCAACGAATCGGGGAATGTTCCACATCGTGGTCCTGTTCCCAAGTTTTCTGACTTGGAGGTAGTGGCACTATTCCTGACGGCAGAGACAGAGAACATTGATAGTGAGAAGCGGTTGTTCGGCTTTTGAATTGCAAGAGTAACCATATAGTCGGAAATTCCCCCCTTAGCGTGGGGAATGAAACCCCACATTAGGGGGTTCTGTTCCCCACGCTGTGGGGGAAATTATGGACGATAAAAGCGTTGTCACAAATCGGCCTTCAAGAATGCCTCAAAGAAGTGATATCAATTCAGAGAAGTCATCTATCAGAAAATCGGCATCAGAGAGATCTTCGCGAGTACCGTTGCCGTAAGTCACGCCACAGGTCAGTGTTCCGGCAGCACGACCCATATCAATGTCGTATGTCATATCACCTACGGTAAGGGTGGTATCAGGGGTACCTCCGGTTAATTCAAGAACTCTCAGAACCATGTCGGGTGCCGGCTTCGCCTTCTCTATATCATCCGAAGCCACAATACAAGAGATGCAATCCATAATGTCGTACTGCTTCACGTATTCCACAAGCGACTGCCGACTCCTGCTGCTGGCTATCGCCAAAGTCTTGCCAGTGGCTTTCAGTTTGCGAATGGTATCAATGACATTAGGGAAAGGCTTAACAGTCATCTTTTGTTTGTTCTCCATAAAGATGCGACGGTAAGTATCAGCACAGCGTTGCCCATCAGCATCACTAATGCCAAACATCGAGACAAAAGCCTGATACAGAGGCAGTCCGATAGTGGCGGCACACTCCTCATCGGTGCGCCGTGGCAGGCGACACTCGCATATTGTCTGTTGAAGAGTCCTGACGATAAGACTGCGCGAATCGCCCATCGTTCCGTCGAAATCAAGTATTATGGTTCTTATATTCATATACATTTTCTTTTCACTATTTCACGAACCTCAGCCTTACCCATAGACTTCGCGGCAGCAAACGCCAGAAAGCCACGAGCAGACGGTAGCGCCAGTCTATCGTCACCACCTCTCTACCCTTCTCCACTGCCTTCACTATGTCGGCAGCAACACTGTCTGCCGACAGTTGCAATGGGAAATTGCTGCCGGCTATCAGATCGGTGGCCACGAAACCAGGCCGTATATCGGTTATGCGGACAGGCAACTGACGCATCCGTGCCTGTTGCGACAAGCATTCAAGATAATGCGTCTGAAAGCGTTTCGTGGCAGAATAGGCAGGAGCAGCTCCCAGTCCTTTTGTGCCGGCAATCGACGTTATGCAGGCTATGCGTCCAGCCTTCCCGCTATCGGCAAACCAATTGTATGCAGCCGTCACCATACGCGTAAATCCCACTCCGTTTGTCTCCACAGTAGCAATCTCCTTGTCTGCTTCAAGCGAACCGTTCTGCCAACCGATGCCGGAACTATGGAAATAGAGGTCTATTCCGCCAAGTTCCCGTATCATGTCGAGCAGCTGCTGCGGTGCCTCAGCGCTTCTCACGTCGATTCTTCTGTATGCAACTATGCCTTCGGTTTCACGCATGATATCTCTGAGTCTCTCCTCACGACGCCCTGCTATGCCGACTTCATATCCGCCGGATGCCAGAAGACGTGCCACCTCAAGTCCTATGCCCGACGTGGCTCCCACAACGATGGCCTTTTTCTTCATATTCATTTCCTTTAACCCAAAACAGTCATTAGGCCGTTTATTGTATTTTATATTTACTGCTTGCAGTCTTTTGTTTTTTATAAGGCGTCTTTTGCTTGTTTTTAATTCGTAATAGCTCGCTATTACTCATTAAAAGCCAAACAAAATCCACTCTTCTAAAAGAACTCCAGGCAAGCCCTAATGACCGATTTGGGTTTAAAAAAGCTTTTCATCACATTGTCTATCAGACATACGTAAGTCTTGATACGAAACGATCCCTGTCAATCAAATAATTGTCAACAGGGATCGTTAATGATATTTATCTCTTCCACCTTCACAAATACGCATCAAAGACTGGCTGCAAGCCGTCTGTTGTCTGCAGGAAGAGAGAAGATGGATTTTTTATTTAGCGCCCTCAAACTCCTCAAGGAAGCGCACATCGTTCTCAGAGAACAGACGCAGGTCGGAAACCTGATACTTCAAGTTGGTGATACGCTCCACACCGAGACCGAAGGCATAACCGGTATATACCTTGCTGTCTATGCCGCAAAGCTCCAACACGTTGGGGTCAACCATTCCGCAGCCCAGGATTTCCACCCATCCTGTATGCTTGCAGAATCCGCAGCCCTTACCGCCGCAGATGTGGCATGAGATATCCATCTCGGCACTTGGCTCCGTGAATGGGAAATAGCTTGGACGCAGACGAATCTTTGTGTCTGCTCCGAACATCTCGCGGGCAAAGGTCAGGAGCACCTGCTTGAGGTCGGTGAACGATACGTTCTTGTCGATGTAGAGTCCCTCTATCTGATGGAAGAAGCAGTGTGCACGTGCTGTGATTGCCTCATTGCGATATACTCGTCCCGGACAGATGATACGGATAGGAGGCTGCGATGTCTCCATCACGCGTGCCTGCACCGAACTTGTGTGGCTACGAAGAAGGATATTCTTCGTAACATCGTTTGGATTCTGCTCTATGAAGAATGTGTCCTGCATGTCGCGGGCAGGATGGTCGGCGGCGAAATTCATCTTCGTGAACACATGCAGGTCGTCTTCTGCCTCTGGTCCATCAGCAAGCACAAATCCCATACGGGAGAAAATGTCGATGATCTCGTTCTTGACGATGGTCAGCGGATGGCGTGTTCCGAGCTTTATCGGATAGGCAGTCCTTGTCAGGTCGAGTCCCTGGTCGCCGTCTTCGCTTGTTTCGATGGCATCACGCAGGGCATTGAGCCTTTCGAGAGCAGTCTGCTTGAGCTCGTTGATTTTCATTCCCACCTCTTTTTTCTGGTCGGCAGGTACATTCCTAAAATCTGCCATTACGGCATTGATCTCACCTTTCTTGCTGAGATATTTCAGGCGCAACGCCTCTATCTCCTCAGCATTCGAGGCTTTCATTTCTTTTACCTCTGCAAGGAGGCTTTCAATCTTGTCAAGTATCATATCCAAATACTATTTTTCTTGTAATTTCAAATATGGAGAAGCTCACACCATTATCATCAAAAAGATGGCAGAACCCATTTCGGGAGCAAATTTACTGCATTTTTTCGAGAAACGTGCAAATGACACGATATATTTGACTTCAGGCTGCTGGCACCACGCATAAAAAGAGACGAAAGAGCCTTATTGCATCCATTTATCCGTCAAGCCATAATGGAGGATTGGGGTTAAGACGATTTTCTGACGACGCGGAAATATCGCTCTTATGTCAAGAGTTTTAGGCTATAACGAAAATTTTAAAGAAAATGTTTGCACAGTATATGATAAAATATGTACTTTTGCGAAAATTTGAGAGTAAACATTATTCTAAAAGATTATTTCTCGGTATAATAAGACAATGAGAAAAGGATTTCTATTTGTTGTCATCACAATCGTCACGATGATGCTGACGACAACGGGATGCGCTGACAAGAAAGCATCCGGAGCCGACTCCACGATGACCGACTCCACCGACACAACAGCTGCCGACACACTGGAACAGCTCATCACGGAACAGCCGATGCCAAAGGCAGCCGATGAGTTGTTTGACGATTTCATCTTCAATTTCGCCGCAAACAAAAAGCTGCAGATGAAGAGAATCAAGTTTCCGCTGAAGGTGGTAAACGGCAAAACGGAGAAGTTGCTCGAAAAGGGGCAATGGAAGATGGAACATTTCTTTATGAACCAGGGTTACTACACGCTTATCTTCGACAACCGCAAGCAGATGAAGCTCGTGAAAGACACGTCGATAAACAATGTAGTGGTGGAGAAAATCTATCTGAAGAAAAAGAAGGTGAAACAATACATCTTCAACCGCATAAACGGACAGTGGATGCTCGTGGAGGTGAACACGGGGGCGATGTATCAGAACAACAATGCCTCATTCCTCAACTTCTATCAGAAATTCGCTACCGACTCGACTTATCAGGCACACCATCTGAATTCCCCGATACATTTCAATGGTCCTGACCCTGATGATGACTTCAGCACGATGAGCGGAGACATCCTGCCAGAAACATGGCCTGCTTTCGCTCCTGAGTTGCCTTCTGGATTCATATACAACATAATGTATGGACAGAAATACACGCAGAGCAACCAGAAGATTCTCGTGATGCGAGGCATTGCCAACGGTATGGAGATGGAACTGACATTCGTAAGAAGGGGCAAGAAATGGCTCCTGACACGACTCTCAGAATAAAAAAGAAAAAAATCAATAATACATGAAAGACTCCTATCGGCAGTGTTCAAATAGAACTGCCGACGGGAGTTTTTCAATTCCGACCGCACTTTTCAAAACCCTATCAGCCGACAAGACCGGTCTGAAGGATGAAAAAGGTATAGGTCAGGCAACATCAAGGAAATTACACTGCGATTTTGAAAGATTCAAGAATTCAGGATAATTAAATTTAAACTTAAAAAAAGAAAGAAAGTGAAAGATTTACGAAACTACAGTCTGGCACAGCACAACACATTTGGCATCGATGCCAAATGCAGCCGCTTCATAGAGTTCTCCAGCGTGGCGGAAGCCAAGGAGACAGTGAAGAACATAAGCGACGAGGACATGCCGTTGTTGCTTCTCGGTGGCGGAAGTAATCTGTTGCTGACAAAAGACTTCAACGGCACCGTGCTCCATTCTGCCATCAAGGGCATCAGCTCCACATTCATCGATGGCGGAGTGCTCGTGAGATGCGGCAGCGGAGAAACATGGGACGATGTCGTGGCACACTGCGTGGCACACGGATGGTATGGCACGGAAAACCTATCGCTCATCCCTGGTGAGGTGGGGGCCTCGGCTGTACAGAACATCGGCGCGTATGGTGCTGAAGTGAAGGACATAATATACAAAGTGGAGGCTGTGGAGATTGCCACAGGCAAATCTTGCTACTTCACCAACGAACAGTGTGAGTATGCCTACCGCAAGAGCCGTTTCAAGGAGGACTGGAAGAACAAATATCTGATTACCCACGTGACCTACAAGCTGTCGCTGGTATTCAACCCGCATCTCGACTACGGCAACATCCGTGCGGAACTCGACAAGGAGGGTATCAGCGACCCGACGGCTGCCGAGCTACGCAACGCCATAATCAAGATCCGCGACGCCAAGCTGCCTGACCCTAAGGTGGAAGGCAACGCCGGCAGCTTCTTCATGAACCCCTTGGTAAGCAAGGACAAGTTCAACGAACTGCTCAAGAAATATCCACAGATGCCTCACTACGATGTGGACGACACACACGAGAAGATTCCGGCTGGATGGATGATAGACCAATGCGGATGGAAAGGCAAGACGCTGGGCAGAGCCGGAGTACACTCCAAACAGGCCCTCGTGCTCGTGAACAAGGGCGGTGCCACCGGCAATGACATCGTGGCGCTATGCGACCGCATCCGCAGCGACGTGGAAAAGAAGTTCGGCATCGACATCCATCCCGAAGTAAATATCATCTGATATATATGAAACTTACATTTCTCGGAACAGGAACATCGGTTGGTGTGCCCACGATAGGCTGCTCTTGCAAAGTTTGCAAGAGCCATGACCCTCGCGACAGGCGCACCAGATGCTCGGCAATGGTGGAAACGGAACAGACAAGGATTGTGATAGACTGCGGACCGGACTTCAGGGAACAGATGCTCAGACAGGAATTCCGCAAGATAGACGCCGTGCTCGTGACACACTCCCACTACGACCACGTAGGAGGAATGGATGATTTGCGGCCTTTCTGTCAATTCGGCGACATCAATGTCTACAGCGATTCCATTTCTGAAAAAAGTCTCCGGTCCATGATGCCATACTGCTTCGTGGAACATCCCTACCCCGGTGTGCCCAAAATCAGTCTGCATGATATTCATCCTCACCAGGAACTGAAGATCAACGAGCTGACGGTCATACCCCTACAGGTGATGCACGACAAGCTGCCTATACTGGGCTACAAGATAGGCAGGCTCGCCTACATAACAGATATGAAGACCATACCGGAGGGAGAAATCGACTATCTGCAAGACATTGACTTTCTGGTGGTAAATGCCCTTCGCTTCACCAAGCCTCACCATTCCCACATGCTCGTGGACGAGGCCCTCGAGTTTGCACGCAAGACAAGCGCCAAGCAAGTGTTCCTCACCCACATGTGCCACGACATCGGACTGTTTGACGAGGCTGAGCAGAAACTTCCAGAAGGTATGCATTTGTCTTACGACGGAGAGGTGGTAGAGATATAATCCCAAAACGATCATTAGACCGTTCCATGTATTTTTTATAACTGCTTGCAGTCTTTTGCTTTTTATAAGGCGTCTTTTGTCCGTTTTTTAATTCGCAATAGCTCGCTATTACTCATTAAAAGCCAAACAAAATCCACTCTTCTAAAAAACAAAATCCAAGCAAGCCCTAATGACCGATTTGGGATAATCCCAAAAATCGGTCATTAGAGCAATATAAAAGTATCACGAATTTGTTTTGATACTAAGCTCTAACGACCGATTTTCATTGTATGAAGAGAAACAGCGTCATCTGTTTCTCAGTTCCCAGAACGCCACAGCCGAAGCTGCCGCAACATTCAGCGAATCCACATTATACGACATCGGTATACGTGCCACATAGTCGGCTGCGTCGATGGCATACTGGGGCAGTCCGTCGCCCTCTGTGCCCATAATTATTGCAAGTTTGTTTTCAGCCTTCAACCGTTCGTCGTCAATGGCAACAGACTTGTCGGTAAGTGCCATAGCTACTGTCTTGAAACCCAGAGCGTTGAGCTCCTGCTGATAATCGTCAGACCACGTCCATGGCACAAGGAACACCGTTCCCATCGACACTCTGACAGAACGGCGGTTGAGCGGGTCGCAGGAATTGCTCGTCACCACAACGGCATCAATGCCCAAAGCCGCCGCAGAACGGAATATCGCACCGATGTTGGTATTGTCAACCACCCCGTTTATCACAGCCACACGATGTGCATCCCGGCACACATCAGCTATGCTGACAGTTGGTTTTCGACGCATAGCACACAGCACACCTCTCGTTAGCGTATATCCCGTGAGCGAAGCGAGAAGGTCACGTTCGCCTATATACACGGGGATGTCTCCGGAGCGGCGGATAATATCCTTGGCATCACCCTCGATATGCTTTTCCTCACACAAGACAGACACTGGCTCGTAGCCTGCATCCAATGCTACCTTTATCACCTTAGGGCTCTCGGCGATGAACAATCCTCCCAAATCGTCATAGAAGGATTTCAACTGACGCTCTGTCAGCGAACCGTATACTTCAAGTCCCGGCTCTGAGAGCGATGTTACTCTTATTATTGGCATAGTGTTTTATTTGTTGACAAGTTGACGAGTTGACAAGTTGCCCATCATTCTTCTATCATATTCAGGAAATCATCTTCGCTGACGATCTGTATACCGAGCTTTTCAGCCTTCTGCAATTTCGACGGTCCCATGTTGTCGCCTGCAAGGATAAAGGACGTCTTGCCGCTGATGCTCCCCACATTCTTTCCGCCATGCTGCTCAATCATCAGTTTGTATTCGTCACGGCTATGATGCTGGAACACTCCGCTTATGACGATGCTCTTTCCCTTGAGTCTGTCGGAGGCTTGTGCTGTCTGCTCCTCGCTCAGAGCCATCTGTAGACCGTAGCTTCGCAACCTTTCGACAATCTCGAGATTCTGCTCGTTGTGGAAATACGTCATTATGCTTTTTGCCATCACTTCGCCAATGCCGTCGATCTCGAGAAGCTGCTCCAGAGTGGCATCTTTCAGTGCATCGATATTCTTGAAATGGCGTGCAATGAGTTTTCCTGATGTCTCTCCCACGAAACGGATTCCGAGGGCGAATACCACCCGTTCAAAAGGCACTTGCTTGGATGCCTCAATGCCATTGATTATCTTCATGGCTGACTTCTGACGGCTGCCGTCGCCATTGATCTGCTGCACGTTGATGGTGTAGAGGTCGGCAACATTATGCACAAGTCCCTGACGGTAGAAGTCGTCAACGGTCTCCGGCCCGATACTGTCGATATTCATCGCCTTGCGGGAGATGAAATGCTCTATGCGCCCCTTTATCTGAGGAGGACAACCGGCATCGTTCGGACAATACCATGCGGCCTCACCCTCGTAGCGCACGAGGCGTGTGCCACACTCCGGACAATGGGTGATGAAACGGACGGGCTGGGCTATGATCGGACGCTGGTCGATGTCAACGCCTACAATCTTTGGAATTATCTCTCCGCCTTTCTCCACATAAACATAATCACCGATATGCAGGTCAAGACTACGTATGAAGTCCTCGTTGTTGAGTGTAGCCCGCTTGACTGTGGTTCCAGCCAACTGCACAGGGTCCATATTAGCCACAGGAGTGACAGCACCCGTCCTGCCCACCTGGAATGTCACTTCGTTGAGCTTCGTGCAGGCTCTCTCCGCCTTGTATTTATAGGCTATAGCCCAACGTGGACTCTTGGCAGTATAACCGAGGATGCGCTGCTGCCGCAGGGAGTTCACCTTGAGCACAATACCGTCGGTGGCAACGGGAAGGTTCTTACGCTCCGCGTCCCAATAACGTATATATTCATAAATTTCTTCGAGTGTCTTCACTTTCTTCATGCCCTGACTGATCTTGAATCCCCAACGGCTCGCTTCCATAAGGTTCTCATAATGACCGTCAGCAGGCAGTTCTTCGCCAAGTAGATAATACAGATAGGCATCGAGCTGACGACTTGCCACGAGAGCCGAACTCTGGCTCTTCAGCGTTCCGCTCGCCGCATTGCGCGGATTGGCGAAAAGTGGTTCTTCTGCCTTCTCCCGTTCCTCATTGAGACGCTCAAACACTTTCCACGGCATCAGAATCTCGCCTCTTATCTCAAACTCATGAGGATAGCCAGTGCCAGGCAGCACGAGAGGGATGCAACGGATAGTCTTCACATTGTCGGTCACATCGTCGCCATGCACTCCATCGCCTCGGGTAACGCCTCTCATGAGTTTACCGTCTACGTATGTCAGACTGATTGAAAGACCGTCGTATTTCATCTCGCAGCAAACCTCGAAATCCTCTCCTCCGAGTCCACGCTTCACACTGTCGTACCACTCTGCCACATCCTGTTCATTGTATGTATTGGCAAGTGAGAGCATCGGATACTTGTGTGCCACCTGCTGGAAATCATGTCCGAGGTCGCTACCCACTCGCTGCGTTGGTGAGTTCGGGTCGGCAAGTTCAGGATGTCTCGCCTCAAGGTCTTGCAGTTCGTGCATCATGAAATCAAACTGCTGGTCAGTGATTTCCGGTTGGTTGAGCACGTAGTATTTATAGTTATGATCATGCAACTCTTTCCTGAGCTGCAGTATTCTCTGTCTTTCGTCCATTATAATGATTGCTATTAAAATTCAAAGTTACAAAATCTGCATGATATACGAGTTATCATCAAACAAAATGATATTCTGTGAAGTTTCCCCTCAAATCCATAAACCGAAATGAACCTTCCGGTCATTGTCATGATTCACGGATAGTTTTATATGCAATGTCCGGAGAAGAGGGAATGCCTACTGCATATACTCCCTGCAAAACTTCTCTCCGAGCATGAAGCCTTCCTCGTATAGACGTTCGAGTTTGTCGAGGTCTCTCTCCAAGCGCCCCACCTCCATCGGTCTCTCAGGACGTATACATATTATCTCACCCTTCTCTTCCATCTCGTCGATCATATCGAGCTGACGGTTGTAAGCCTCGCAGCGATGGCTCAGTGCCACACGCAGACGAGGATAGCCCTTGTATATGAAATGGGGAATCTTATGGTCGTGTTCTGTCAAACGGTAGCCTTTGTTGCGGGTGAGCACAAGCACATTGGTCTTGTGTCCCCTCTCTATAGAGCGCATCAGCGGGATGCTGTCTACTATACCCCCGTCGAGCATAGGCACACCGTCTACGTTCACAATCTTGCTCACGTATGGCAGACTGCTCGATGCCATCACGATATCGATAAGACGCTGCTTGTCCTTTCGCTCCGAGAGATAACACGGTCTGCCGGTAAGACAATTCGTTGTGACCATCTCAAACTCATCGGGATTGTTGAAGTATGCATCGTAATCATAAGGCAACAGCTTTTCGGGAAAATCTTCGTAAAGAAGCTTGCGGTCGATGATGCATCCCTGCGAGAAGAGGTAGCGCAGACCGATGTATTTATACTTGAGGAGAAAATCGATGTTTGAGATGCGCGCTCTCCTTATCTGATGACTCATGTATGACAAGCCGTTGCAGGCACCTGCCGAAACAGCCACGACATAGTGGAAATACACGTCGTGTTTCATGAATCCGTCAAGCACTCCGCTGGTGAAGACGCCACGCATACCGCCTCCCTCAAGTACTAATCCCGTGTTCCAATTTACTTTCATAAGTATCTGTTTTTTCCCTAAAAAGAGTCTATATAGCTTGTAAAAGCTACACGTATTAAAGGAATTATAACGAAAAATCTATAAAATTCTATGCAAAGATAATGCTTTTCAAGCAATTATATCTATCTTTGCAAAGAGAAAACTTGCACAACCGTGCAGCTTTTTCTTGCCATGGCAAAGATTGGGCATGTCTCGTTTTGCTCATTTGGCTCCGATGTGAACCTTCAATGTAACAAAAGAAAAACAGAAGAATCAACTTGATCAATGTTTCATAGCATGTAAATTCAAATTTGCAAAGACTTCTCAAATCTGTCACAACGCTGATTTAGATACAAGGAGTCACGACAATGAAATTGTACAAAGCGACTCGATTTCACATATTTATAATATAAAGATAAAAAACACGATATGTTCAGCAAAGAAACCTACGTCAACCGACGCGCCGAGCTCAAGAAGCTCGTAAAGAGCGGTATCATAATCCTTTTCGGCAACAATGAGTCTCCGGCGAATTTCCCGGCTAACGGATATTATCCATTCCGTCAGGACTCTACTTTCCTTTATTATTTCGGACCGAAGAGAGACGGACTCGTTGGAGTAATCGACGTTGACAACGACAAGGAGTTGCTTATCGGCAACGACATCGATATCGACGACATCGTATGGTATGGAAGCGTTGACAGCGTTCATGATATGGCAGAACACGCAGGAGTGAAAGAAAGCGCACCGATGAAGCAGCTTCAGGTTATCTGCGACAACGCCATGAAAGAGAAACGCACGATACATTTCCTGCCGCCTTACCGTCATGACACCATGATACAGATTTTCGACCTGCTCGGCATTCATCCAAGCAAACAGCGCGAGGCTGCATCTGTTGAACTGATAAAGGCAGTGGTGAAGATGCGTTCTACCAAGGAACAGCAGGAAATCGAGGAAATCGAGCGTGCTTGCGCTATCGGTTACAAGATGCACACCACAGCGATGCGTGTGACAAAGCCTGGAGTGACAGAGAAATACGTAGGCGGACAGGTAAACGGTATTGCCAACTCGTATGGTGCGATGGTAAGCTTCCCTACAATCTTCTCACAGCATGGTGAGATTATGCACGGAAATCCTTCTATGGCAGTGCTCGAAAGCGGACGACTGGCTCTCTGCGACTGTGGCGGCGAGACAATGGAACACTATTGCTCTGACAATACCAGAACATTCCCTGTAAACGGAAAATTCACTCAAAGACAGCTTGAGATTTATTCTATCGTGGAGGATTGCCACGACCTCGCCTTGAAAATTTCAAAGCCTGGCGTCAAGTATTTCGACGTGCACATGGACGTTTGCCGCCTTATGACAGACAGACTGAAGGAGCTCGGACTCATGATGGGCGATACGGAGGAGGCTGTAAGGGCTGGCGCTCACGCCATGTTCCTGCCTCACGGACTGGGCCACATGATGGGTATGGACGTACACGACATGGAGGGACTCGGACAAACCTACGTGGGCTTTGACGATGAAACAAGACCTAATCTGGAGCAGTTCGGAACAAACTGCCTGCGCATGGGCCGCCGACTTGAAGAAGGCTTCGTTGTTACAGACGAACCGGGAATCTACTTCATCCCAGCCCTCATCGACGAATGGCGCGCTAAGGGTCTCCACAAGGACTTCATCAACTATGAAAAGCTGGAGACATATAAGGATTTCGGTGGAATCCGTATCGAGGACGACATTCTCATCACAAGCGACGGCTGCCGCTTCCTCGGCGAGGAGCGTATCCCATATCATCCAAAAGACGTTGAGGATTTCATGAGCAAGAACTAAGTTCATGATTACATGATATAAAACGCAGAAAATCATAAAACATTAATTTATTTATAAACAATACAAAATGAAAAAAATTCTAACGTTAGCCCTCTTGGCTTGCCTCGCTATGGGAGCCAATGCTCAGGAGAAGAAGGAATCGGCAAACAAGAACAAGCCGGTATTCACCACAATCAAAGAATGTAAGATCACAAGCATCAAGGACCAGAGCAGAAGCGGTACTTGCTGGGACTACTCTACTCTCTCTTTCTTCGAGAGCGAAATCTTGAGAAAGACTGGCAAGAGCGTAGACCTCTGCGAGGCTTTTGTTGCAAACAAGACTTACATGGACCGCGCTATCACTGCAGTTCGCATGCATGGTGACGTTTCATTCTCTCAGGGTGGTTCTGCTGAGGATCCATTGTACTGCCTGAAAAACTATGGTATCTGCCCAGAGGACGCTATGCCGGCACCTGGCTCACTCTATGGTGACTCTCTGAACAACTTCAACGAGTTCTTCGCTGTAATGACTCCATACGTAGAGGCTGTAGCAAAGAGCAACATGAAGAAATTGTCTCCAGCATGGAAGAAGGGTCTGCAGGCTATCCTCGACACTTATCTCGGCAAGTGCCCAGAGTCTTTCAAGTATGAGGGAAAGACCTACACTCCAAGAACATTCGCTGACAGCTTCGGTCTGGATTGGAACGACTATGTAAGCATCACAAGCTACACTCACCACCCATTCTACAAGCCATTCGCTGTAGAGGTACAGGACAACTGGCGCTGGGGTATGAGCTACAACGTTCCTGTTGAGGACATCAACCGCATCATCGACAACGCTATCAACAATGGTTACAGCGTAATGTGGGGTGGCGACGTTTCAGAGCAGGGCTTCACACGTCAGGGTCTCGCTGTTGCCATCGACACAAAGGCTGTTCAGAGCCTTGCTGGAAGCGATGCTGCAAAATGGCTCAAGCTCACTCAGTCTCAGAAGACAAATCTCCTCGACTCTCTCGGTGTAAACACTCCTGAGGTTAAGCTCACACAGGAGATGCGCCAGGAGGCTTTCGACAATTGGGAGACAACAGACGACCACGGTATGCACCTCTTCGGTCTGGCAAAAGACCAGAACGGCAAGGAATACTATATGATCAAGAACTCTTGGGGTGAGCATGGCGACTACAAGGGAATCTGGTATATGACAAAGACTTTCAGCGCTTACAAGGTTATGGACTTCATGGTTAACAAGAACGCCATTCCTAAGGATATTAGAAAGAAACTCGGTATCTGATTCAACAGGATAACTACAATAACAAAAAATTCGGGAAGCAGGACAATTGGTCCGCTTCCCGATTTTTTTGTTGTAAGTTTTTTGCCTTTCCTATCAGCTACGGCTGTATGATGCCGCACAATGATTGTACTACTTTTACGCTTGTTACATCGTCTCGCTCTCTTCCTTCATGTCGATGAACTCTTTCTTGCTGTCATAGAATTCATACTGCAAGAAAGCCATCTTCTGAGAAGAAACGACATGTACGCCAAATCCGTATTTCATCTGCCACTTACGCTTAAGGCTGAAAATACCCTGATTGATATAAGCAGCCACATACGGATGTACGTGAAGATAGAAATTCTTTATTCCTATCTTGTTGACCAACTTGTCAATTTTGTTCTCCAACTGGTCTGTGAAAAGTATGCTCGACTTTATCTTTCCCTTTCCAAAGCATGTAGGGCAGGTCTCTTCCACATTGACATCCATGGCTGGACGCACACGCTGACGCGTTATCTGCATCAGTCCGAACTTGCTCAGCGGCAGGATATTGTGGCGTGCACGGTCTTTCTGCATGTTCTTGCACATGCGTTCATAAAGAATCTGACGGTCCTCGGCAAGACTCATGTCGATGAAGTCCACCACGATGATGCCGCCCATATCGCGAAGACGCAACTGGCGGGCCAGCTCATCAGCAGCTCCGAGGTTCACGTCAAGTGCATTAGCCTCCTGTCCGTTGTTTGAACGTGTGCGGTTTCCGCTGTTCACATCAACGACATGAAGGGCTTCGGTGTGTTCTATGATAAGATAAGCACCATGCTTATAGTTTACAATCTTTCCGAAGCTCGACTTGATCTGCTTTGTTACGTTGAAGTTGTCAAAGATAGGCACCGTTCCCTTGTAAAGCTTCACGATGTTTGCTTTCTCAGGAGCGATGAGCGTTACATAATGCTTCACCTCCTTATACACCTCCTCGTCATTCACGTAGATGTTTTCGTACGAGGGGTTGAAGAGGTCGCGGAGCATTGCTACGACGCGGCTTGTCTCTTCGTAAACCAACTGCGGGCGTTTTTGGGTTTCCTGTACTTTCTTGATAGCGTCCTCCCACCGCTTCATCAGTACCTTCAGCTCTGTGTCCAGTTCAGCCACACGCTTTCCCTCAGCCACGGTGCGCACAATAACGCCCACGTTCTTTGGCTTGATGCTGTGGATGAGCTGTTTGAGTCTTGCCCTTTCCTCGCCGCTTTTAATTTTGGATGAAACAGAAACTTTATCATCAAATGGAATAAGGACCAGGTAACGTCCGGCGAAACTCAATTCGCATGTCAGTCGCGGTCCCTTCGTTGAAATGGGTTCTTTTACGATTTGCACCAGTACCTCCTGTCCCTGCTGCAATTCGCTCTGCACTGAGCCGTCCTTCTTCAAGTCGGGCAGTCTCATCGCCTTGGCAAAGGGATAAAGTTTCTTTCTGTCGCTCTGTACCTGTTTGATATACTTTTCATAGGAGTTGAACTGACTCCCGAGGTCAAGATAGTGTAGAAAGGCATCACGCTCATAGCCCACATCTACAAAGCTTGCATTCAAGCCCGGCATCAGCTTCTTGACTTTTGCCACGTAGATGTTTCCAACAGAAAACGACGCCGACCTCGGCTCGTTCTGATACTCCACGAGATTCTTGTCTTCAAGAAGGGCGATGGAGATTTCTTTCTGTTGAACGTCGATTACTAATTCGCTTGTCATGTCCTAAATACAAAAACTTGATTGATAAAATAAGGGCATGTCAATAAATACGCGTTCTTGATGATTGCTGCATTGATTGACATGCCCAGTCCGAATAGACCTTCCATTGAGCACTAACTCTGCAGTTAGTCTTACTTGCTCTTATGTCTGTTCTTTCTTAATCTTTTCTTACGCTTGTGAGTAGCCATCTTGTGGCCCTTTTTCTTCTTACCGTTTGGCATAATCTTATTGTTTTTTAATTGTTTAATATAATGTTGTTAATAATATCTTTCTTACTCTTCGCCCTTCATTTTGCTGACGAAGCTTTTGGCAGGCTTGAAACTTGGGAAGTCGTGGGCTGCAATCACAATTGTTGTGTTCTTAGAGATGTTTCTTGCTGTCTTCTCTGCACGGTGCTTCACGATAAAGCTACCGAAACCTCTCAAGTAAACATTTTCCTTTCTCTCCAACAAACTGTTTTTGATAGCTTCCATAAATGCCTCGACAGTAATGGCTGCATCTTTTCTTGCCACACCTGTAGAAGCAACAATTTCTTCTATAATGTCTGCTTTTGTCATTTTATTTTATACGTTATTGTTTTATATATCTTTGTCCTTACTTTTGGGCTTGCAAATATACGAGTTTTTGGCGGCATACGGAAATATATTTCGGTTTTTTTGCATTTTACGGTAAATACCTCTTTCAGAAGTGTTTAATTTTCATCACTTTATACCAAATTGCAGGATTGCAGACATTAGTCAGACTCGAATGGCGGCATTCTGAACATAATTACCGCACAGCTTACTTAGAAGCCCGATTCAAGAAGCCAAAACTACAGATTTGGCAAGACTGGTATAAGTAACAGAAATCTGAAGACAATCTACACATCATTCAATTCAAATGGGCGCTCACGAATAATCGCAAACGCCCATTCTCCATATCCTTGTGCGGCAGCGCCGCAACGAACTCATTACAATGTCAAGCCTTTAAGCATCTCAGCCACTTCGTCGTTTATCTTCTTGGCGAAGTCTTCCTTGCTCATCACGCCCTGGTCGCCACCGCCCTGCTTACGCACGGCAACAGTACCCTCGGCCTGCTCCTTCTCTCCCACTACGAGCATGTATGGGATGCGCTTCATCTCGTTGTCGCGAATCTTGCGGCCAATCTTCTCGTTGCGGTCGTCAACCTTTGCACGCACGCCCTTGCCGTCAAGATACTTGGCAAGATTATTTGCGTATTCGTTATACTTCTCTGAGATTGGCAGGATAGCCACCTGGTCTGGTGTGAGCCAGAGTGGGAAATGACCTGCGGTATGCTCGATGAGCACGGCGGTGAAACGCTCCAGCGAGCCGAATGGTGCACGGTGTATCATTACCGGAGTCTTCTTAGAGTTGTCCTCTGCTGTATATTCCAGTTTGAAACGCTCCGGCAGGTTGTAGTCCACCTGGATTGTTCCGAGCTGCCATCTGCGTCCGATGGCATCCTTCACCATGAAGTCGAGCTTTGGTCCATAGAACGCTGCCTCGCCTTCTTCCTCACGGCACTGAAGACCCTTCTCGCGACAAGCCTCGCGGATGGCATTCTGGCTGTCTTCCCAATTCTGATCGTCGCCGATATATTTCTCTGTGTCCTTTGGGTCACGAAGTGAAATCTGAGCCTCGTAGTCCTTGAATCCAAAGATGTTAAACACCTTGAGGATTACGTCGATCACGTTTTCGAACTCTTTCTTCACCTGGTCCGGACGCACGAATATGTGGGCATCGTCCTGTGTAAACGTACGCACACGTGTCAATCCATGCAGCTCACCGCTCTTCTCATAGCGGAACACCGTACCGAACTCTGCGATACGCAATGGCAGATCCTTGTATGAACGTGGTTTGCGGGCATATACCTCACAATGGTGCGGACAGTTCATCGGCTTCAGCATATACTCCTCATCCTCCTCTGGAGTGTGGATTGGCTGGAAGGCGTCCTTGCCATAGTGTGCATAGTGGCCAGAAGTAACATAAAGGCTCTTTCCGCCGATTCCCGGAGTAATTACCTCCTGATAGTTATATGGTTTCAGGAGTGTGCGAAGCAGCTCCTGCAGACGCAGACGCAGCTGTGTTCCCTTCGGCAGCCAAATAGGAAGTCCCTTGCCCACACGCTCTGAGAACATGAAGAGTTCCATCTCCTTGCCTATCTTTCTGTGGTCGCGCTTCTTTGCCTCTTCGAGCATCACGAGATATTCGTCGAGCATCTTCTTCTTTGGGAAGGAGATACCGTAGATTCGTGTCATCTGCTCACGCTTGGCATCGCCACGCCAGAAGGCTCCGGCAACGCTTGTTATCTTGATTGCCTTGATGGCACCAGTGCTCACAAGGTGGGGACCCTTACAGAGGTCTGTGAAATGGCCCTGTGTGTATGTGGTGATGGTACCGTCCTCAAGGTCTTGGTCGATGTGCTCGTATTTGTATTCCTGACCGTCTGCCTTGAATTCCTTCAGGGCGTCTGTCTTTGAAACCTCCTTGCGCACGAGCAGCTCGTCTTTAGCCGCGAGCTCCTTCATCTTCTTCTCAATCTTGTCGAAGTCTCCCTCCTTGATCACTACACCGTCTTTCGGCATAACATCATAGAAGAATCCATTATCTACAGCAGGTCCGAAACCGAACTGGATTCCAGGGTACAACTCCTGGAGCGCTTCAGCCAACAGGTGGGCTGATGTGTGCCAGAAGGCGTGTTTGCCTTCTTCGTCTTCCCACTTGTACAATGTTACCTTTGCATCCTCGTTGATAGGACGGTTCAACTCTACCGTTTCGCCATTCACGCCGCAAGCCAATACGTTGCGGGCCAAAGCCGGCGAAATGCTCTCTGCAATCTGCAGACCAGTCACGCCCTGTTCATACTCACGAACAGTTCCGTCTGGAAATGTGATTTTAATCATAATTGTATTTATTTGTTTTTAGCGAGTGATACGAATACCCGCGATTGTTTTAACAAGTGCAAAATTACTATTTTCCTGTGAAACGAAGAAAGAACATACGTTAAATATGTCTTCATCTATCATTTTCCCTTCTTGTTTCCATATTTCTTTATTGCCACATAGGCATCCACGAGTCCCAGTTCGCCAGCTTTGCTGAGGTCTGCCACACCTTGTTCCACATTTCCGGCAAACACCCTCACCATTCCTCTGTTATAGTAAGCCTCTGCCAGTCTGCCGTCAATGGAGATGGCCTTGTCGTAGTCTGCCAGCGCCTTGCCATAGTCTTTGGATGCGGCATACAGGTTTGCCCTGTCGTAATAAAGATATGCGTTGTTGCCGTCGAGACTTATCGCTTTGGCAAGGTCGTCGATAGCCTTCTGCTCACTGAACATCGGTTTGCCTCCCATCGACGCATCGAATGTCCTCAACATCGTCAGACATACCGCCCTCTGCCAATATGCGAGTACCGAGGTGCTGTCTATCTGCAGATATGCCGAAAGGTCGTTTTCTGCATCGTAATAATTCTGGGTCACGCAATACGCCACAGCCCTCTTGAGCAGATACCCCTTGTCGCCACGCAGGTCCTTCGATTTCTGTATCATATCGCTCAGCGAGTCTATCATCACGAGATAGCGCTTCGATGTTTCCTCGTCGAGGCTCTTCGGATTACAGGTTATCTGTAGTGGCAAGCTGGCATTGTGTATCGTGGCGTCTGACTTTTCTGCCATTTCCTTGTTGAAACGGTCAACGATTTCATCTGAAGCGACATACGACTTCACGCCGTTGTTGTACTGGATGAACGAGAGCTGGTACATCGGCATATACTCCACATCGAGGTGGCGGTTCTGCACCTTTCCTCTGTAGGAGTTTTCATACTCATGGTCCACCTCTGCCTTGTCGTCAACCACGAGCTGGTTGTATTTGTCGAAGTTTATCTCGCTTCTCTTTCTCACATCACGTATCTTCTTCTTGCTCCAACGTGGCTGATAGCCATTCGACTTGTCGTTCTGCGCCTTGAAGATACGGAACTCATCGAGCTCTGCCTTCGCCGTCATGCCGAGACGGCGGTAGCAGCGGGCACGGTTGCTGAGTCCTACCCAGAAATTGGGGAATTGTGATATCAATGTGGAATAGTCGGCAATCGCACCTCTCAGGTTTCCAATGCGCTCACGCAGCAGCGCACGGTTGTAGATAGCCATCACGTTGCCTGGTTCAAGACGGATTATGAAGTCGAAGTCCTCCACCGCCCTGTTGTCGTCGCCCACCTGCACACGCAGCTGTCCTCGGTTGTAGTGTGCCAGGAAATTGTTCGGCTCCAGTTCAATTGCCTTGTCGTAATCCGCCAGCGCTCCACGCAGGTTGTTGATATTGTATCTTGCCAACGCACGGTTCACATAATATCCCGCCATGCTTGGTTTCAGATGTATTGCCTTGGAGAGCTGCTGCTCAGCGTCTTTCCATTCCGACTTAGCCAGACTTATCATCGAGCGTGTCGCCCATGCCTCACCGTCGTATGGGTTGAGTTCCAGGCTCTTGTCCAGATACTGGCTTCCTTGCAGAGTGTCTTTCTGTTGCAGACACAGTTCTGCCTTGAGTCTGAACGCCTGTGAATATTTAGGCCAGCGCCTCATCATCACGTCGAGATCTGCTGATGCCTTGTCATAATCCTTGTCCTCCAGCTTACACAACACCCTGTTATACCACAGGTTCTTGTTGTCCGGCTCGTATTCTATCGTCTTGTCGTAGTCGGCTATGGCTCCAGAGAAATTGTTCTGCTTGATGCGGCAGAGTCCTCTCAGCTCGTAAATCACCGGCACATAGGGGTTCAGTCTTATCGCCTCGGTACAGTCGGCCTCGGCTCCCACATAGTCGTCGAGCCTGAACTTCGCCTCGCCTCTTCCCAGCCACGGCTCGTAGAGATATGGCTTTGAGGCTATGGCACGGCTGAAATACTGTATAGACAAGACATAATCCTCATAATACAATGCGCTCTGCCCTACCCTTATCAATCTGTCGATGTTGTATTGCGCCCTGGCAAAGGCCAACGAGGCGAAACATAATACCAATAAGAGTATCTTGCGCATAGTAGCATGAGGATTACGTGTCTGTTGTTCTAAAAGAATATCTTCGTCAAAACGACGGCTCATCGAGCCCCGCGTCAGCGTCTTGCCGCCTTTGTGCGGTAGCTGCAGCGGTAGCGTCCCTGCAAGAGAGCCTTCAGTTTGCTCTTGATGAGCTGCTTTCTCAGCGGAGAGATGCGGTCGATGAACATCTTGGCGTCGAGATGGTCGAACTCGTGCTGCATGACACGGGCCAGATATCCCTCCACCCACTCATCGTGCTCGTTGAGGTCTTCGTCCAGATACTGCACATGGATGCGTGTAGGACGTGTCACTTTCTCCTGGATGCCAGGCAGCGAGAGACATCCTTCCTCCAGGCTCTCCGTATTCGTTTCGTCGTATTCTATGATATGTGGATTGATGAATCCCTTCTTGAATCCCTTGTATTCGGGAAAATCTTCCGACAGCACATCGAGGTCGATTACCACAACCCTGATGTTCAGTCCTATCTGCGGTGCGGCAAGTCCCACGCCGTTAGCCTCCTCCATCGTCTCGAACATGTTTGCCAACAGTTCCTTCAGATTAGGATAGTCTTTCTCAATATCAGCCGATTCTTTTCTCAATACTGGCTGTCCGTATATATATATAGGTAAAATCATCTCTTTGATTCCAAAAAGCTTTGTAATATTATTGTTGCGCTTATTTCATCTACGAGCGCTTTGTTCTGACGCGCCTTCTTTTTCAGTCCGCCGTCTATCATCGCCTTGTGTGCAAGCACCGATGTGAAACGCTCGTCATAGTATATGATAGGCACCTGCTGATGGTTTTTCCAGCGCGCCACAAACTGTCTCACCCTCGCCAGGTTCTCGCTCGGCTCGCCATTCGGCTGCCGCGGTTCGCCGATGACAATCAGCTCCACGCTCTCCTCGCTGATGTATTTCACGAGATAGTCGTAGAGCTGCGCCGTAGGCACTGTGGCAAGCCCTCCTGCAATAATCTGCAGGGGGTCGGTCACGGCAAGTCCGGTGCGTTTCTTTCCGTAGTCTATCGACAGTATGCGTGCCACGGTTCTGATTACTGCTGGTTATAGAGCAGCCATGCGTCCGGATACTGGCTTCTCAACTGGTTGCGGCTCTGCACAGCCTCGTTCTTGGTATCGAATGTAGTTGCCACCACACGATACATCCTTGTAGCCGAGTCGTAAGCCACCTGTGCGGCATAGCCCTTGTTGTTGAGCTGTCCCTGCATTCCCTCTGCATTTGCCTGCACAGAGAAAGAGCCTACCACAACGCTGAACGACTTCAGTCCGGCACCGCTTATCACAGAGTATTTGCCCTGACGCACCGGCACATTGTCGGTATTGTCAACGACAACTGTCTCGTTGGCTGGCTTCTCCACAACTGGAGTCACTACTGCAACTTCTTCTGTAGGCTGTTCTGTAGCGGTCTTGTTTTCGGCAGCCTGTGCCTTTTCATACATCTTTCTGTATGCTTTCTCAGACGAACCACAGCTTGTGAATGCAACAGCCAGGAAAAGGCTTGCGCAGATTATAGTATATTTCTTCATTTCAGTTATATTGTTTGGTTATACATTCTTATTTTTCAAAATCTCTGCAAAGTTAAATAAATTAGGTGTAAATAAAGAGATTGCGGCACACAAAGTTTGTTAAATACCTTCTTTATCTCTTCAGCAGGCAAAAAAAATAGTAAAAAGGCATTGCCGATACAAAAAAAAGCACTATATTTGCTTTCACAATAACATTTAGTCTAATTTTTAACATCTGAAGATTATGAAAGCATTAGGTTACATCGGAGCATTCCTCGGCGGAGCTCTGGCAGGAACAGCACTCGGTCTATTACTCGCCCCAGAAAAGGGTACCGATACAAGAGAGAAAATCACTGACGCCATCGACGACTTCTGCAAGCGCCACAGCATCAAGCTGACACGCAAGGAAATGGGCGACTTGGCTGACGACATCCAGGATGCGGCAGCTGAATCTGAGGAGGTATAACACCTGCCTCCAGCCATCTGCCACGCTTGGCGGATGGACAAAGAACAAGGTAAACGAACTATAACTAAATCCAAGGACATTGATGTTTTCAAGTGATAGGAACATCGGCATAATAGGCAGACTCGTGGAGTTAGCCCGTCATTACTTCGGCCTTCAGTGCGAATACATAAAGCTCGGAGCGATAGAGAAGTCTGTCAGACTGATAACGGCACTCGTGATAGTGGCGGTATTGGCTCTGATAATCATCATGACACTGATATTCTTCTCGCTCGCCGCCACGGTATGGCTGTCCGACTGCATCGGGTATGCTGGAGCCTTCTGCGTGGTGGGGGCATTCTATCTGGTTGCCTTCCTACTGTTCCTCCTATTCAGAAAACCGCTCGTGGAGCGTCCGTTGGTGAAATTTCTCACCGATGTTTTAATGGACCGATAGCTTATGGACAAGACTCAGAACCATCAACAGCATTTCCATTCATTGGACGACATCGCGGCTCGCCGTGAAGTGTTGCTCAAAGGAATGAACAAAGACCAGAAAGAAATTGGTCTGCTATGGAACGCGATGTTCAAGCCGGAGAATAAGACCAGACAGAAAGGTTTCACTCTGTCGAGCGTCCTTAGCTCGAGCGTCGGCATCATCGACGGTGCCTTGTTCGCATGGAAGATTTACCGGAAGTTCAAACGATGACAAACGGGAAAACGGAATACACAATCCCCGGCACAAGATGCAACAAACGCTCTTGTACCGGGGATTTTCATTGTTTTCCACAGAAACGCCCACCACTCTTCAATATCCACACGCCTCTCTCCGACTTACCTCATGTCAATGCAAGTCAGTCGTTATCGTCCTCATGGTCAAATCGTCCGCAATCTCCAACTCACTATATGTCCACTCAAGCCATAATGACTGATGGTGATAAACGAGTTTTCGTGAAAAGAAGTGTCATTGTATCATTTTCGCCTTTATTCTATAGTCAAATCTCTGACTTATAAAGACTTAGCTAAATGATACTTTTCTGAAGTATTTACAGAAAAGTATCATAAAAGTATCATTCTGAATACCGAAGTATCATCACTTCCAAACTATCCACACACAACGGCAACAGTTTCTTTCACGCCAAGAGCTGCCAAACCGGGTATTTCCATGTCCTGTTTCATCCAAAGAACACTATGGTCTCTGTTTGGGGCATCAACGGGCACATTCGGGGCATTGATGTTGCCCAAGTGGGGTAAGCTGCTTGCCCAAGTGGGGCACTGTGCTTGCCCATCATGGGCACGCTGCTTGCCCCGGATGGGCACAATTGCAGTCAGACGTCTGCCCAATAAGTTAGCATGAGTTCGACGAATTAGAATAAGGTTAATTGTCTATCTATAGTCCTTTGGACTGCAATTATTGGTTTCTTAGGAAAGAAACAATATGCAGCCAAAGCTCCAAGAGTATTGACAATGCCTGTCGCCTGAATTCCTCTCATCTGACAATTTCTTTCATCAGCAAACCATCCAGACAATTGGCTGACAATCGTAAGGTAGTCAACTGTCTGTCTGTCAAAATGTTACGACTAAAAACCAGACAATCTAACAGTTTGTGAGCAATTCTTGCTTTTACTAAGAATCAGCGATATGGGCAACTTTCACCCATATCGATTATCTTAAACCCAAATCGGTCATTAGGCCGTTCAATGGTAGTATTTTACAACTGCTTGCAAAAGATTTACCGGACAGCAATATTTAGAAATCTATTTTATTCTTGTTCTTCTTTTTGCCTGAATTGATGAGTTTCACGAGCGACAGGACATCCACTCCTACAGAACAGGAGTTCTGATATGCCTTCTTGCCGTTGACTGTCTTGAAAAGTGGCGTTAGACCCAGCGAACCGCTGAAGACAAGCGGACCGATTCCCCAGACTACCGACATGTTAAGTCCCAGACGGTTGAGCTTGTAGGTCTCGTCTGCCGATATGTTTCCTTTCATCTTATACCAGGCATTGGTACGGATCTCGGGCGACAGTCCCAGCCCCAAATAGAAGTCATAGCTGCCATCCACGGTGAACATCATGGGCAGACGGAACGACATATAGTTGATATTGTTGCCGTCGGCTCGCTGGTCCATCTTCACGAAATCCCATTTGCCGCCGGTTTCCGTCACGACATAGTCTTTCTGAAAGCAGAGGTGGCTCCACACAAGCTGGGCTGCGATACTGAATCCCATACTGTTCTGCTTGTTGAACGGCACCGACATGTAATAAGGGGTGACGCCAAATTCAAACGACTTTGAAAACCTTGCGTGGTGGAGCTGGCTCGTGCCGAACACCTTGCCGGTGATGTTTGCCATACCGAACCATACCGTAGGATAACGTGGGGCGAAATCGATGTGCTGCAGATTGCTTGTCGGCAGGAATGGCGAACCCACATATACCTGTTCCACTTCCTGGCCATCCACGAAGTTCATTTCGCTGACCTTCGTCTGCTCCACTCCGTCGTTGCCGAACACCTTGACGTTGGTCTTGCTGCCATCCACGTCTACTACGATTTTTTTGTCTTTCACCACAAACGTCGTGTCTTCTTTCTCTGCTGCCTCTCCCAAAAGCGGCAAGAACGCAGCCAACAATAGTAATTTCTTCATATTTCAAGTTTTTTTATTATCAAATTGACATCCTGTGAAAATGTTTTTGCCTTTCATAGAGGTCAGGACGGGTTGTTTTTTCAGTGGATTTCCGGAGGGCGGCCCTCAATACTTGGAATAACAGAGTTTCAGTATGTCGTCGGGCGACAGTTTCCCCTCTATATATATCACCGTACCCTTACGGCTGTCCACATAGCTGAAGAGGATGTATCTGTTGTAACCGCCCGGCAAAGGTTTCATCATGTAATATCCACTCACAAGTTCACCACCGTCGATTACCTCGCGCACCTTCTTGGCATTCTTCCTGTCGGCATCGAGATATGGCTTCACTGCATGGTGTAGCTTCTTGTATACCAGACTCTTATACACTCTGAGTTTATAGCCATGCAGCGTGGTGTTTTCCATCACCACCATCTTGCATCCCTTGGCTCTGCCATATCGCTGGAACACATTGTCAACGTTGAGTCCCTTTTGTCCCATCGCTGCAACGGCAAGCATCAGAAACACAGCCATGAACATCATGCGTCTAAACAAATATCGTTTCATAGTCATTGACATTAAAATTCTACATACATCACCATTCTCCAACAACAAGTCACCTCATCATCCGCATAGCCTCAAACGGATCATCGTCTGCCATTTCACCGACGTTGCGCAATGCCTCAGCAGCTTCTGCATGCACCAAGCGCTTGTCGGTGTACACTTTTCCGTCTTCAACCATATAGCACACCGCATCACTCTGGTGCGACGGAAGGAAAAAGACCAACAATAACGCCACAGCTGCAGCAGCCGACAGCCAGAGGGCTATCTTGCGGTGCAGACCGACGGTCTTGCAGGCGGTTTCAGGCTTCGCTTCAGCAGCAATGTCATCAGTTTCGTCACGAACCGTTTTCCTCTCTGCATCCACGAAGCAGAACATGACCCTGTATGGTTTCCATTCCGCCGGAATATCACCCGAATGTTCTCTGAAATACGTTCTCAAAAAATCTTCCTCCGCCATAGTGGTCTCACCGCCGATATATTTCTCCAGCAGTTCCGCAATATGAGCCGTTCTGTTGTCATTAATATCATTTTTCATCTCTTGCTCCTTTCATCAGTTTCATATAAGTATCTCTTATCTTCAGACGCGCTCTTGAGAGGTTCTTTCTCAGATTGTCGGCTGTACAGCCCGTTATCTGCATTATCTCTCCGGCATCATAGCCCTCTATCTCTTTCATTCTGAACAGCTGGCGCTGCAACGGCGGAAGGTGTTCCACTATATTCCGTATCAGCGCCATCTCGTCGAGAGTCTCCACGCCTCGCTCCTCAAAACCGGCGTCACCCTCTGACAATTCGGCTGAAGGATGCCGTTGCTGCCGGCGCCTGTCGTCATAGAAGGCATTGCGCAATATCGTATAGAGAAGTGCTTTTATATTGTCTGAAGCATCCAGCGAGTCGCGCCTTTTCCATAGCCTCAGCATCGCTTCCTGCACGAGGTCCTCGGCATCTTCTCCGTTTCCGGTCATGCCAAAGGCCCGCGACAGCAACTCTTGTCTAAGAGGCAGGATAATATGGTTGAACTCTTCTGGTTTCATCTCTCGTTTATATATATAACGCCAAAGAAAAGGATTTCGGACATTTGGCAGGGATATTTTCAAAAAAAATTACGGACAGACGAACAAACAAGGATATTGCTTCCATTTGTTGACAGACAGGATTATTGCTGAAACGTACAAGTCGAGACATATACCCTTGTCTACTCGTCTACTTGCATACTTGTCTACTTGCCTAAAAATTATATAAAAAACCTGCGGGTAACATAAGTATTTGAGCAAATTTTCGTAACTTTACACGCTCTTTGGCCTGAAGGCTTAGGCTACGTGCCTTGAAATGCCCTACAAAGACATTCGCGAAGGAAATAAAAAGAATATATAAATGCATTTTAAATGGAAATACGATCCACCTACACCAGAACAAAAGAAAGATGCAGAAAAACTGATTGACAACCTGAAAGTCAGCCCCGTGATAGCGACGATAATGGCGAAGCGCGGAATAAAGGAAGAGGACGCAAAGAAATTCTTCCATCCGCAGCTCAACGACCTCATCGACCCTTTCCTTATGAAGGACATGGACGCCGCGGTGGAAAGACTCAACGAAGCCATGGGGCGCAAGGAACGCATCATGGTGTATGGTGACTACGATGTGGACGGATGTACTGCCGTCGCATTGGTTTACAAGTTCTTACAGCAGTATTACTCCAACATCGACTACTACATTCCCGACCGCTACGACGAGGGATATGGAGTGAGCCGTAAGGGTATCGACTTCGCCCACGAAACGGGTGTGGGACTGATAATAATACTCGACTGTGGAATAAAGGCGATAAAAGAAATTGAATACGCCAAAGAGCTGGGCATAGACTTCATCATCTGCGACCATCACGTGCCGGATGAGGAAATGCCACAAGCTGCCGCTATTCTGAACCCCAAAAGAGAAGACGACACCTATCCTTTCAAACATCTGTGCGGATGCGGTGTGGGATTCAAATTCATGCAGGCGTTTGCAAAGAGCAACGGCATTTCTTTCTCAAGACTGATACCGCTGCTCGACTTCTGTGCCGTGAGCATCGCTGCCGACATCGTGCCGGTGACGGGAGAGAACAGGATTCTTGCCTACCACGGACTGAAACAGCTGAACCAGAACCCTAACATCGGACTGAAAGCCATCATCGACATCTGCGGACTGAACGGACGCACGCTGTCGATGAGCGACATCGTGTTCAAAATCGGACCGAGGATCAACGCTTCCGGACGTATGGAGAACGGAAGGGAGAGCGTGAACCTGCTCGTGGAAAAGGATTTCGCCGTGGCTTTCGACAAGGCGAAACACATCAACGAATACAACGAGCAGCGCAAGGACATAGACAAGCAGATGACCGAAGAGGCAAACTTGATTGTGGGCAGACTGGAGAGCCAGCAGAAACACTCAAGCATAGTGCTCTACGACGAGAACTGGAAAAAGGGCGTGATAGGAATCGTGGCTTCCAGACTGACGGAAATCTACGTGCGGCCTACCGTAGTGCTGACACGCGACGGCGAGCTCGCCACCGGTTCGGCACGAAGCGTGGCGGGATTTGACATATATGCCGCCATAAAGAGCTGCCGTGACCTGCTGCTGAACTTCGGCGGCCATACCTATGCAGCCGGACTGACGCTGAGACGGGACGACGTGAAGGAATTCAGAGACAGGTTCCAGGCATACGTGGAGGAACATATACTGCCGGAACACACCGAAGCGGCACTCAACATCGACGCCGTGATAGACCTGAAGGACATCACGAAGAAGATGCACAGCGAACTCAAGAAGTTCGGCCCCTTCGGACCGGGCAACACAAAACCGATGTTTGCCACAATGAACGTATACGACTTCGGCACGAGCAAGGTGGTGGGCAGAGAGCAGGAACACATCAAACTGGAACTCGTAGACTCAAAGTCTAACAACGTGATGAGCGGCATCGCCTTCGGACAAAGTGCCGCAGCACGATACATCAAGTCGAAACGCAGCTTCAACATCGCATATACCATAGAGGACAATATCTTCAAACACAACGACGTGCAGCTGCAGATAGAAGACATACAGCCGACAGAGGGACAGGCTTGAACATTATAACACTGACAGATGGCTGACGACAAATACCTCAGGATTCTTAAGGAGTATTGGGGCTACCCTGACTTCAGAGGAATACAAAGAGACATCATTGAAAGCATCTGTGCCGGGAAAGACACTCTCGGACTGATGCCTACCGGCGGTGGAAAGTCTATCACCTTCCAGGTGCCTGCCATCGCCATGGAGGGGGTATGCCTCGTCATCACCCCACTCATAGCGCTGATGAAAGACCAGGTGGACGCTCTGAGAAAGAAGGGGGTGAAGGCATACGCCATCTATGGCAGCATGAAACATACTGAGATACTGAAGATTCTCGACAATGCCGTGCTCGGTGGCGTCACCTTATTATATATATCCCCCGAAAGACTGTCGTCTGAATTGTTTCTCAGCAAACTGAGCCACATGACCGTGAGCTTCATAACCGTTGACGAAGCCCACTGTATCTGCCAATGGGGATATGACTTCAGACCATCATATCTGGCAATATCCGAAATCAGAAAGATAAAGCCGGACGCACCTGTCCTCGCACTTACAGCCACCGCCACCCTACCCGCCATCGACGACATACAGAAACAACTCAACTTCAAGGAAAAGAACGTATTCCGCATGAGCTTCATGAGGAAAAACATAGCGTATATCGTCAGGACAGCCGACGACAAGCTCGAACAGGCTGCACATATCATACGATCGCTCAGCGGTTCGGCAATCGTGTATGTCTACAGCAGGAAGAATACCAAAGAAGTGGCTGAATATCTCAACGACAACAATATCAGCGCCACCTTCTATCATGCCGGCCTCGACCATGCTGTGAGAGACTTGCGGCAGTCAATGTGGCAGGAGGACAAGGTGAAGGTGATGGTAGCCACCAATGCCTTCGGCATGGGTATAGACAAGCCGGACGTGAGGGTCGTGATACATATCGACAGTCCTGACTCCATAGAGGCTTATTTCCAGGAAGCCGGGCGCGCAGGCAGAGACGGAAACAAGGCTTATGCCGTATTGCTTTTCAACGGCAGGGACAAGTCGATACTGCAGCGCCGCATCGCCGACCAGTATCCTGACAAAGAATATATCAAGACCGTGTATGAACATCTTGCGTATTTCTTCCAACTCGCCGTGGGCTGCGGCTTCGAAAGGACTTTCGAATTCAACCTCGACAAATTCTGCAGAAACTTCAAACACTATCCGGCAAGAGTGGAATCGGCACTCAAGATTCTTGAAAAATCCGGATACATAGAATACAGCGAGGCAAGCGACAACAAGGCAAGGATGCGTTTCCTCATCGGACGCAACGACCTTTATCGCCTGAAAGACATGACCGATGAAGAGAACGCCGTCGTTGTGGCAGCACTCAGAAACTACAGCGGCATGTTCTCCGATTATGCCTATATCGAAGAGGCGCTCATCGCACAGCAGAGCGGTGTGGACGACCAGCAGACTCATGAAATACTGAAGACCCTGAGCAGAAAGCATATCATACATTTCATACCCCGCAAGAGCATACCACACATCAAATATACGCAAAGCCGCGTTGACTTCGAGGAGATTGTCATCCCGATGAAAGTGTATGACTGGCGAAAGAAACTGGCTGAGAAGCGCCTTGAGGCTGTGGTGACATACACCGAGAGCGAAAAGGTTTGCCGCAGCCAGCAGTTGCTCAACTACTTCGGAGAGACACGGTCTGAGAGATGCGGACAATGTGACGTGTGCATAGAACAGAAAAAGAGAACAAGAGAGGACAAACAGAGAGACAAGGATATAAGACTCGCCATTCTGAAACTGCTCGAAGACAAGAAGCCTCATCACATAAAGGAACTTTACACCCTCGATTTCGACATGCCGTCGATAGAACGTGTGCTGCGACATATGGCGGACGAAGAGGAGGTGTATAATATTGAGGGCAAGATAACACGCTGACATCCGCATTGCACACTTCATATCATAATGTGTCATTATTCTGACATTTCTTTATTTTTTTTAAGTTTTTTTGTTCTAAATGTATCTTAAAAAAGAAAATACGTGTGTCATTTTGTTCTATTATTCGGAAAAACAAGTACCTTTGTAGGCAAATGCAAGGGCATTTGCCCGATATACAACAATAGCATTATTTTTGGCGTACAATCATAAACGCTCAAACACAAATTTGCAATACGAGGTATTAGCTTAACACTAAAAAAGGAATAAGATGAAGAATAAGTTGAGAAGTGCGGTATGCACCGAAGGAAGGAGAATGGCAGGAGCCAGAGCCCTCTGGGTGGCGGCAGGAATGAAACACGAACAGTTCGGCAAGCCAATCATTGCCATCGTCAACTCTTTCACTCAATTCGTGCCCGGACATACTCATCTGCACGACATCGGACAAATCGTAAAAGAAGAAATAGAGAAAATGGGATGCTATGCCGCCGAGTTCAACACTATCGCCATAGACGACGGAATAGCGATGGGACACGACGGAATGCTGTATTCCCTGCCTTCACGAGATATCATTGCCGACTCAGTGGAATACATGGTTAACGCCCACAAGGCTGATGCCATGATATGCATATCAAACTGCGACAAAGTGACGCCGGGAATGCTTATGGCGGCAATGAGACTTAACATACCTACCGTTTTCTGCAGTGGCGGACCGATGGAAGCGGGACGCTGGAAAGGCGCAAACGCCGACCTCATCACCGCCATGGTGAACGGTGCCGACAAGAGCGTAAGCGACGAAGAACTGAAGGAGATTGAAAGTTGTGCCTGTCCTGGCTGCGGTAGCTGTTCAGGTATGTTCACGGCAAACTCCATGAACTCGCTTACAGAGGCAATCGGCATGAGTCTGCCGGGTAACGGAACGATTCTCGCCACCCACAAAAACAGAATAAAGCTTTTCAAAGACGCCGCACACCTGATAGTGGAAAACGCCATGAAATATTATGAGGATGGCGACGACAGCGTGCTCCCGAGAAACATTGCCACAAGGGAAGCTTTTCTCAACGCCATGACTCTCGATATTGCGATGGGAGGAAGCACAAACACCGTGCTACATCTGCTCGCCGTGGCACAGGAGGGCGGCGTGGAGTTCACGATGAGCGATATCGACAGGTTGAGCCGTAAGGTGCCTTGTCTGTGCAAGCTCTCGCCGAACACACAGAAATACAGCATTCAGGAATGCAACCGTGCCGGTGGAATCTTTGGAATTCTGAACGAACTGGCAAAGGGCGGTTTGATACACAAAGGCGTGAAACGTGCTGACGGAAAGACTCTCGGCGAACAGCTCGAAAAATACGATATCACGAAATCTGCAGTCGACGAAGAGGCTGACAGGATATACCGCAGCGCTCCCGGAAGAAAGTTCTCTACCAAGATGGGATCACAAGACGAAAAATGGGAGACGCTCGACACCGACCGCAGCGAGGGCTGCATACGCGACCTCAGCCACGCTTATACGAAAGACGGTGGACTTGCCGTGCTGTTCGGAAACATCGCACAGGACGGATGCGTGGTGAAGACTGCCGGAGTGGACCCTGCATTGTGGCACTTCGAAGGACCGGCAAAGGTATTCGATTCCCAGGAGGATGCCTGCGAGGGAATCCTTGGCGGAAAGGTGAAGAAAGGCGACTGCGTGGTGATAACCCACGAAGGACCGAAGGGCGGTCCGGGAATGCAGGAGATGCTCTACCCCACTTCGTATATCAAGAGCATGCACATGGGTAAGGAATGTGCGCTGATAACAGACGGACGATTCAGCGGAGGCACATCGGGACTCAGCATCGGACATATATCGCCGGAAGCGGCAGCCGGTGGAAACATCGGAAAGATAACAGATGGCGACATCATAGAGATTGACATACCTGACAGAACGATAAACGTGAAGCTGACCGACGAAGAACTGGCGGCAAGGGAACAACGCCCGATGACCCGCCAGCGCACGGTGAGCAAGGCTCTCAGGGCATACGCACAGAGTGTAAGCTCTGCCGACAAGGGTGGCGTCAGAATAATAGAATAGGCTGACGCCACAGTGAGCCCCAACCCGTAAAGCGGATTGGAATTGAAGCACGAAACACAAATCAACAAATTGTAAGAGAAGAATGGCAAGAGAGAAGATAACCGGTGCGGAGGCGCTGATGCGATCATTGGCAAACGAAGGGGTGGATACCATCTTCGGTTATCCCGGAGGAGCGATAATGCCGGTGTTCGATGCGTTATACCACTATACCCGCGGCGACAACAAGGTGTTCAACCATATCCTTGTGCGCCATGAACAGGCGGCGGCACATGCTGCAGAAGGATATTCAAGGGTGAGCGGAAAGGTTGGAGTATGTATCGTGACAAGCGGTCCTGGAGCCACCAACACCGTGACGGGTGTTGCCGATGCGCTCACAGACTCCACTCCTATTGTGGTCATTGCCGGACAGGTGGGCATCAGCGCTCTGGGCACAGACGCCTTTCAGGAGGTAGACCTCGCCTGTCTCGCACAGCCGATATGCAAATGGAGCTACCAGATAAGAAGACCGGAGGATATAGCCTGGGCTATCAGCCGGGCATTCTATATAGCTAAATCAGGAAGACCAGGACCTGTGGTCATCGACTTCCCGAAGAACATACAGCAGGCTCTTACTGAATATGAGCCTCAACACATCGACTTCATCAGAAGCTATAATGCCTATCCGCAGCCGGACGAAGAGAAGACGAGGCTTGCGGCGGAGCTCATCAACAAATCGAAGAAGCCGATTGCCCTCGTCGGTCATGGTGTGGAGATTGGAAATGCCCAGGAGGAACTGAAGGAGTTTCTGGAGAAGGCCGACATACCGGCAGCAAGGACTCTCATGGGACTATCTGCCCTGCCATCCGACCATCCGCTGAATATGGGAATGCTCGGCATGCACGGCAACTATGCACCGAACATAAAGGAACAGGAATGCGACTTGCTGATTGCCATAGGAATGAGATTCAGCGACAGGGTGACGAGCAATGTGGCTACTTATGCCAAACAGGCAAAGATAATCCATCTCGACATCGACGCTTCGGAGATTGACAAGAATGTGAAGACCGACATTGCCATCGTTGCTGACTGCAAGGAGTCGCTGCCCAAGATTACGGCTCTCGTCCACAAGAACAGCCATAAAGAATGGATAGACAGTTTCAAGCCTCTGTACGAAACGGAACGTGAGCGTGTGATAGAGCCTGCCATCCATCCGAAAGGCAAATTCCTGCTCATGGCAGAAGTGGTGAACGCCGTGGCTGAAGCTACCGACGACAATACGGTGATGGTGAATGATGTGGGACAGAACCAGATGTTCTCTTGCAGATATTTCAAATTCGCCAAACCACTCTCGTTAGTGACAAGCGGCGGACTCGGCACTATGGGCTTCGGACTGCCTGCTGCCATCGGTGCCACATTCGGAGCACCTGGCCGCACGGTGTGCATGTTTACCGGCGACGGTGGATTCCAGATGAACATACAGGAGCTCGGCACCATTATGGAACAGCAGACACCGGTGAAGGTTATCCTGCTCAACAACAACTATCTCGGCAATGTGCGCCAATGGCAAGACATGTTCTTCGGAGGCAGAAGGTCGTTCACAAGGATGATGAACCCACAATACGAGCTTATCTGCAAGGGTTACAACATACCGTATGGACTCGCCGTGACCCACGAGGAACTGAAGGGGGAAATAGAGAAGATGCTCAGCACCGACGGACCGTATGTCCTTGAATGTGCTGTCTTGGAGGAGGACAACGTGATGCCGATGGTGCCTCCCGGCAAACCTATCAACGAGATGATTCTCGGAAAAGAGGATTTCAAAGAATAAAGGACTACAGAAATGGACAACGACAAGAAATTATATACTCTGCTCATTTATACAGAAAACATGGTGGGCATGCTGAGCCAGGTGACCGCCGTATTCACCCGCAGACAGGTGAACATCGAGAGCATCAACGCTTCGGCTTCAAGCATAGAGGGTGTACACAAATACACCATCACCACATGGAGCGACGAGGAACAGGTGAAGACGATAACGAAGCAGATAGAGAAAAAGGTGGACGTGATAAAGGCCGACTACTATACCGACGACCAGATATTCATCCGCGAAGATGCTTTGTTCAAGCTGTCAACGCCTGTCGTGATGGAGAATCCGGAGATTTCAAAGATAATACGCCGTGCCGACGCACAGATCATCGAGGTGAACCCTACGTTCTGCACAGCCATGCTGAGCGGCGTGACAAAAGACATCATCGCCCTTTACACCAATCTGCAGGAAAGAAACTGCGTGCTGCAGTATACTCGAAGCGGAAGAATAGCCATAACGAGGAATCCTGTGGAAGAAGTGAACGACTTGATATCAATGCGCGAGAACAACATGAAAAACCAATAAAGATAGAAGAAAATGGCAACATTAGGAAAAATCGGAAGATATGACTTCCTGTCGGAACCGTTCCATTGCGACTTCTCAAAGAAGCTCTTCATGGGACATCTGGGCAACCACTTGCTCAATGCGGCGGATTTCCATTCCAACGACCGCGACTTCGGTATGAACTATCTCAACCCCATCCACAAGACCTGGGTGCTGTCGCGACTGGCGATAGAGATGGACGACATGCCGGCGGCATACGAGAAGTTCAGTGTGGAGACATGGGTGGAAAGCGCCTTAAGATTCTTCACCAACAGAAACTTCCGCATCTGCAGCACTGATGACAGCCGCACATACGGCTACGGCAAGAGCGTGTGGGCGATGATAGACACGGAAACGAGACAGCCGCTGAATATCCTCGCCATCAGAGACGGTGAGATAGAACGGTATATAGAGAAAGACAAGGAATGCCCTATCGAAGGCCTGTCGAGAGTGAAGATGGGCAAGGAGGCGAAGCTCGCAAGGACAATCGACACATATTACTGCGACGTTGACGTGAACGGTCATATCAACAGCATCAAATACATCGAGCATATCCTCGACCTCTTCGACATTGACCACTACCGCAAATTCCGCATCAGACGCTTCGACATAGCGTATGTGGCAGAAAGCTACTGCGGCGACAAACTGAATTTCTATACCGAAGAGCGCGACGACGATACGGTCTGCGTAAGGGTAACGAAGACAAACGCCGAGACCGTGGATGCTGAAGTGGTAAGATGTATGTTGAAGTTCGAGAAGATATAATAAAGGCTGATAGCAGTATATATAAAATACACCATTAACGGTCATTGGATCGTTAATGGTTATAAGGTAAAAAGAACATAAGTGCCTGAGGGCACATAACTAAAACAAAACAAATATGGCAGAAATGAATTTCGGTGGCGTTATCGAAACGGTAGTCACCAACAAGGAGTTTTCCTTGGAGAAGGCACATGAAGTATTGAAGAACGAGACAATAGCTGTGCTTGGCTATGGCATCCAGGGACCTGGCCAGGCTTGCAACCTGCGCGACAACGGTTTCAACGTGATTGTTGGTCAGCGTCAGGGCAAGACCTACGACAAGGCAGTGGCTGACGGATGGGTGCCGGGCGAGAGTCTCTTCTCTATCGAGGAGGCTGCAGAGAAGGGTACCGTGATCTGCATGCTGCTCTCAGACGCCGGTCAGATACAGGTATGGCCTAAGATAAAGAAATATCTCACCAAGGGCAAGACTCTGTATTATTCTCACGGCTTTGCCATCAACTGGAACGACCGCACCGGTGTGGTGCCTCCAGAGGATGTGGATGTCATCATGGTGGCACCAAAGGGATCGGGCACCTCTCTGCGCACCATGTTCCGCGAGGGACGTGGCGTGAACTGCTCTTATGCCGTATATCAGGATGCATCGGGCAAGGCTGAGGAGAAGACTTTGGCATTGGGCATCGGCATCGGTTCGGGCTATCTCTTCAAGACCACTTTCCAGCGTGAGGCTACAAGCGACCTCACCGGTGAGCGCGGTTCGCTGATGGGTGCCATCGAGGGATTGTTCGAGGCTCAGTATGAGGTGCTCCGTGAGCATGGACACTCTCCATCAGAGGCTTTCAACGAGACCATAGAGGAACTTACACAGAGCCTCATGCCTCTCTTCGGCGAGAAGGGAATGGACTGGATGTATGCCAACTGTTCTACTACAGCCCAGCGTGGCGCTCTCGACTGGGCTCCGCGTTTCCGCGAGGCCATCAAGCCTGTCATGGAGTGGCTCTACCTCTCTGTAAAGACCGGAAAGGAGGCTCAGATTTCTATCGACAGCAACTCAAAGCCTGACTACCGCGAGAAGCTTAACGCCGAACTGAAGGCTATGCGCGAAAGCGAAATGTGGCGCACTGGAGTGACCGTGCGTCAGCTCCGTCCTGAAAACAACTGATAAGCTTGGATTAATCCACAAAAAAAGGACTCTCCCGATAAGCATCAAGTCTTTGCCTGTAGCCTATCGGGAGAGTTTCTTTATTTTAGTCCCAACCGGTCTGAATATAAAGACCGGTTGGGATTGACGTTTATTCTCAAATCAGAGAATATTTCTGCAAATATTATTCTGTTATCTGTGCATTGCCACCTGATTGTGGTGTGAATCGCAATGTGTAGCTATAATTTCCAGATGATGGACACACATAATCAGACAGACAACTGTCGCCACCACAGGAGTTGTTGCCGAGGCCGCGCTGCATATAGTCGAAGTGAGCGTAAACCTGCGGGTCGCGTGTCAGGTCGTACCAGTGGAGATTAGTGTTCCACATCGAGTCGCCTGATGTACACCATCTGCTCTCGTCGTAGTGAGAGAGCGAGAACGAAGCGCGTCCGCCCACCTTTACGCCGAGCTGCACGCCTGCGGTCTTGTTGGTGAGAATCAGCTCACGCAAGTCCTCATGGTCGCCGAATGTCTGAGGATGTATCATCTCGTCCACCATGTCGTCTACCGTAGTGGTGAAGCGGCCGAGATAAGAACCTGTCTTGCGGTCGCTGTAGTTGGAACGAGGACCGCGGGCATAGAACTCCACGTTCTCGAAGCCGGAAGCGAACTGCATGCCGAGGCCGATACGGGCGAGAGATTGACTTGGCGAGAACTTCACGTTCATGTCTACAGTGCCATCAGGATAGAATGTATAATCGATGGTGTAGTTGCAGCCCGTTGCCGAACCCTTAACAGACATTGTTGCATTGTTGCCGATCTTTTTGAGTGAGCTTGTTACGCTGATGCTTGATGAATTCTTGAACGTTGTACTGAAGTTACGGTCGTTGTCCACCTTGCGGTAACTGTTGAAGTCTGGACCTGCTGCGATAAGGTTCTTGCCATCGTATGTCCATGAGGTCATCTTGCCTGACGAGTTGAATACGATAGAATAAGCCTTGCCGTTGTTGTCGGTACCCGAAACGGTGTAGGTCTTACTTGACCAAGAGCCATCAGTGCTTACGCTCAACTGACCACCTGCAGAAATGTAGCTTGGTAGCACTGGGAATCCCATTGTGCCGTCTGTACCCTTAGCTGTGTCGTTAGAGGTATTCTGCTCAGAGAGCGAGAACTGTGCGTCAGCGATGCTGTAGCCTTCCTCAGCCCATGATGTCCAGTCGGCAACGTTAGCCTTAGTAGGCTTCTTTACGCGCAACTCTACGTTTACGAGATACTCTGCACTGCCCTCAACAGATGTCTGGATAGGCAGAGTTACGGTAGCAGAAGAACCTGCAGCGATAGAGTTGAAGCTTTCGAGCTTGCCGTTCTCCACCAAGTATCCATCCTTCATCACGCGATAGCCGATTTCGAAGTTGTCAGACGAGATAGGCATAAACGCATACTTGTTCGCGATGTTTACAGACTTAGCAGAAGCGCTGAAGTCGCTGAACTTCACATTCTGGTACACCTTCTTCACCTCAGAGAGCTTGCCAGTCCATGTGCGGTCTGGTGTGATGATACCGTTGTTGAGGAAGTTGCCTTGGAAGCCATAGTTTATACCGCTTGTTGAGTTGTAGTCGTAGCCAGACACCCAGTAGTTGAAGCCGTTTTCGCTCTTCTTCTGACCGCTAACAAGCCTTGCAGGGTCGTAAACCGACTGGTCTACCCAGTCCCATATACAAGCACCGACGATACCGTTACTACCCTCAATCACATCCCAGTATTCCTTCAAGTTACCGACAGCCTGACCCATTGCGTGAGCATACTCGCAGATGAAGTAAGGCTTGCCGTTCAGTCCGCTTCTGTTTCCTTGTACTGACGAAACGGTTGGATACATGTTAGAACCGAGGTCGGAGTAATTTGTTCCGCTTCCTGCTCCCTCATAGTGAACGAAGCGTGAGTCGAGACTTTTGCACGTAGTGTATGTTGTAGAGAAGTTGCTACCGCCGCCGCACTCGTTGCCCAACGACCAGAAGATTACGCTCGGGTGGTTGCGGTCGCGCAGCACCATGCGCTTTGTGCGGTCGTCCATAGCTGTTATCCAACTGCTGTTGCTTGACAAGTTCTGGTTGTAGTGGCACTCCACGTCAGCCTCGTCCATCACGTAGAAGCCGAGAGCGTCCATCATAGCGTACATCTTTGGCTGACGCGGATAGTGCGATGTGCGCACGGTGTTCACGTTAGCCTTCTTCATCATTGTGAGGTCCTTCATCATGGTCTCCATGTCGATGGCACGACCATACTCAGGGTGAGTGTCCTGAGTGTTCACGCCCTTGAAGTAGACACGCTTGTTGTTGATGTAGATGAGGTTGCCACTCTTTGTGATATTGCGGAAACCATACTTTGTAGAGAACGCCATCTCCTCTGCTCCGTTCTCGTCCTTCTGGCTTACTACAACCGTGTAGAGATACGGATCTTCTGCGCTCCACGGATGCAGGTTGCTGAGACCGCTGAGTGTAACGGTCTTTTCAGCTTTTGCTGTTCCGCTGTATGTCTGTGTTCCGGTAGCAATCTGATTGTCGTCAGGATCGAGCAACGACACCTGCAGAGTCTTGGTTGTAGAGACGGTGTTGCGGTTGTCTACAGTCAGCTTCACCGACATACTGCCGCTTGTAGCCTCGTTGTTGAGCGAAGATGTTATATAGTGGTCCGACACGAACACCTTCGGAGTAGCCACGAGATATACGTCGCGGTGAATACCAGAGAGGTGCCACATATCCTGACCTTCAAGATACGAACCGTCGCACCAACGATATACACGTACCGAGAGTTGGTTGTCGCCGGTAGTTACGAAGCCGGTGATGTCGAACTCAGCGTCGGTGTTAGAGTCTTGCGAGTAGCCTACGTACTTGCCATTAACCCATACTACAGCAGCGCTGTATACACCGTCGAAATGGATAAACACGCGTTTGTCCTTCCATGTCGCAGGAATGTTGATGGTACGGCGATAGAAGCCCGTTGCGTTGTGGTCTGTTACGCCATACTGTGACATTCCAGAGTTCGCATTAGGTGGGTTGTTGCTGAACGGATAACCAACGTTGGTGTATACTGGTTTGCCATAGTTGGCCATTTCCCAAGAGAGCGGCACACGGATGTTGTCCCAACCGCTGTCGTTATAGTCCTTTGCCTGGAACTCACTTGAGCCAGGACCTGATGATGTTCCTGCAACATACTTGAACTTCCATGTTCCGTTGAGGTTGATATATTCAGCCTTTGTCTCGTCGGGCTGCTGCCAAGGCTCTGCGTAGTGCTTAGCGTCTGCCTTCATCTGCTCTACAGAAACGTAAGGGATGAATGTAGCGTGAGCGTCCTCCTTATAGTCGCTCACCTTGTTCTGATTGCTTATCCAGCTAACGCTGAAAGAACCGTGGTCAGAAGAGGTTGTACCACCGGTGCTACCGCCACCAGTTGATCCCTCTACTTTGATGAAGCCGAAGGCTGTTGCACTATTTGAATCTGTTGTACGACCAAGCTTGCCGCCGTCGGTTCCATCGTATGTGAGGTAGTATGTTTGGTTTTGTGTATAAGCGTAAATCTTATATGTGTGCTGTGTCGCATCTACCTCATCAAATTTCCATTCTTGGTTTACGTTAGCCTTACCACCATTGTAATCGTTTTCAGATGTCCACTGAAGTGGCATTACGTTGGTGTTGTTGCCAGCCATGTCAAGAGCCTTGGAAGACATCACATTGACAATATGCCAAGGATATGTTGTAGAATACTTGCCCTGCTTTGTTATCCACTGCTGTCCGGTATTGCCGTCTGACTTGGCGGTTACTGTAATCTCCTCATCATTGTTAGATGTAGAAACAGTGAAGCATCTTGTAGGATAACCGGCAGGACATATATAATATGTGGAACCGTATGCCGGAACAGAGAAAGTTGTCGTTGGAGTAGTTGTGCCACCAGTAGTCTCCTTTGTCACAAGGCTTACAGATTTATATGTTGCATAGCTACGATTGTCACCTTGCTGGCTACCTATAGAGATAGAACTCAAAGCCAAAAGGTTAGACAACATAGAGGCGCTCTTCTGAATAACACCGTTAACGGCAATACCTTCAGAAGAGAGTTTCAACTTCAAAGTTGTGCTTGACAGCGTAACCAATGTCTGTTCTCTACCTCCGCCATTAGCCAAGTAGTCTATTTCAAGTTCCTTGCTTGATGCTGTGTAGTAAAGGTGGAGATTGTATTTTCCTGCTGTGCTCCACTGGGCAATATCATTGCCAAAAGAGATAATGTTCTGCAGTGCAACTGATGTTCCGCAATTGCTAAGATCAATCTCCGCCTCAATGCTTTGCTTGCTGAAATCAATTGTCTGAGTTTTTGAGAACTTGTCACCATTAGGCGAGTAGTTCTCCCACAGAACTGTCTTCGTTTCCGCCGCAAAAGCCTGCGTCACCACAAGAGCGAGCAGTGCCGCTACTGCGACGAGATGTTGCTTTATGTATGTTTTCATAAGGTCTTGGTTTTTATTTCACGATGAGTTTTATGCCGTTCACTATATATACTCCCGGTGTCAGTTTCGTTGAATTGGAACGATGGCGAACACGCTGACCATTGATGCTATACACATCGCCGATGGTGGCGCTTGAGGAATTGGGAACGGAAGAGATGTCGTTGGTCTCTGATGGATTCTCATCAACGCTCCATGTCAGTTCGCGAGCTGACTGCTGACCGGCTACATCTTCAAAATAGATACGGAATCCGTCGGCATTCATATCTGACGTGAGATGATAAATTTTGTCAGCACTGAAAACGTAAGACCCCGACTTGACGAGGGTCGGAGAGAAGAATCCTGTCACCCTTGTCTGTCCTACAGTATACCCCGGATTACCTTCGCGCTCATACCAAGAGGATGCGGTAATGCCAGCAAACTTATATGTTTGGTCTTCGTTCACTCTCTCAGGCTGTAGCAGGCAAGGCTGTCCTGCCTCAATGTCTGTGCGATAGGTGAAAAACAGTTTGGTATCGCTATCACTGGTAAGATACGCCACCTTGGTTCCTACACCCCAAGTCTCAGCTATCTGTGCAGCCGACAAAGGGAAAGGCAGACACAGGGAGTTCCACTGTCCTGTCTTGAATTTACGCTTCAGCGTCACGTCCACATACTTTTCTGAAAATGTGGGGCGCCCATAATTCTGAGCCTCATCGAGAATCACTTCCTGATACGGAACTTCGGCAGCTACCTTCCATTGTCCGGCAGCGAATGTGGGGTCTGGTTCCTCATACGAGGTCGATATAGCTCCAGACTGTGCGTAGACAAATGCCGTGGAGTAGGCATCACTGTCCTGATAGCCCAAGGTGTATGACTGGCCGGCAGACGACTTCAATATCCACTTTACGTCTTTGCCGTTGAAATTCATACGCCCGGCATCAGCTTTCTCATCCACCATGGAGACTTTCAGCTTCACCGGCCGGTTTGATATTGCCGGCTTGCCACCGTCACCCACGGTGAGATACTGCCCCTGCGAATTGAATATATACACAGAAGTCAGTGCCAATGTATAAAATGTATTCATGATAAAATGTTTAATTCGTAAAAATCTGTTTTTGGCGAACGCCAATGTCTGTTCACCAATAAGAAAAGGAGAATATGGCTTATGCCGTTTTGTCAGAACAGGTGCAAATCCTCATCCGTATCATCGTCCTCCTGGATGTCATCCCAGAGGAAACCGCTAACTGCATTATGTTCTTTAGCATCTATCTCTGGAGGATTGCCTTCCAATGTTTTATCTTTACTGAATCCCCCCAGAGTTACGCATGTTTCAAGCGCAATGACCTCGAGATCCGGTTTTAAGTACTTCTTCTTCATAAATATAAAAATAGCTTATAAGTTTTGAATATCAATTTATTGAATTAAGATAAACTCCATAGGAGCATAAGTTCTGCAGCTTCAGATTTAATCTAATGCAACAGAGGTAAATAAGTTTCAGCTATATTAATGGCAGACTATTGCATCATAACCATAAGGTGAGAACACTCCCCACCCGTCGGTTTAATACAGACACACTATACGTGTTGATAATCTGTTGTCAATTAATGATCTTTTCCACAGCGAGAGTTTGACTTTCCCGCCATGGAAACATCTTCACAGGTTTAATATTTGTTATACTTTCTCTTACACGTTTAATTTCAATTTGCAAATCTAATCAATTATCCGCATTAATTTTTACATTTACGAAATATTTTAACCATTTTTACCTATTTCGCACCTATGCTATTCTACGAATACGTGTTTTTTGGATATATATAAGATAGGCTACACCTCGGAAGAAGAAATGAATGAATTCATTTCGTTCTTCTCTCGGTTTGCACTATCTTTGCAGAATAATACAAAATCGGATATCAGATATGGCAACAGAACAGAAAAATGGAATAATCTATGGACTCAACGACCGTCCGCCATTCGTGGAATCGGTGTTCGCGGCATTGCAGCATTTGTTTGCAATCTTCGTGGCGATAATGACACCACCTTTGATAATAGCATCGCAGATGCAGCTCGACATAGAGACGACGAGCTTCCTCGTATCGATGGCGCTCTTCGCATCGGGTGTTTCCACATTCATCCAATGCAGGAAATTCGGGGCTGTGGGCACCGGACTGCTCTGCATACAGGGAACGAGCTATTCGTTCATAGGACCGATAATAGCGGCTGGAATGGGCGGCGGACTGGCTGTGGTGTTCGGTTCGTGTATGGCGGCATCGGTAGTGGAGGTGTTCGTGGGCACCATACTGAGATATGCACGCAAGATCATCACCCCATTGGTGTCTGGAATTGTGGTCACGCTGATTGGTCTCTGTCTTATAAAGGTGGGGATATCGTCGTGTGGCGGCGGTAATGCGGCGATGGCAAACGGTACGTTCGGCGCTCTGCACAATCTCGGACTCGCGGCTCTGGTACTTGCCACAATCGTGTTTTTCAACAGTTGCAAGAACCGCTACCTCAGGATGAGTTCCATCGTAATCGGACTTGCCGTTGGGTATGTATTGTCGTGGGCATTGGGATATATCGACTTTGACTCGGTGAAGAGTTTCGGCGGCGTATATGTGCCGGTGCCGTTCAAATATGGACTTGACTTCGATCTCTCTGCCTTTATCTCGCTGAGCATAATCTTCATAATAACGGCGATAGAAGCTTATGGCGACATCACGGCGAATTCAATGATTTCCGGCGAACCTGTGGAGGGTGACCTCTTCATGAAGCGTGCATCGGGAGGTGTGGTGGCAAACGGCGTTTCATCGTTTATCTCTGCAGCCCTGAACTCCTTCCCCAACTCCATTTTCGCACAGAACAACGGTATGATACAGCTCACGGGAGTGGCATCGCGCTACGTGGGATATTTCATCTCTGCCTTTCTCATCATCCTTAGCGTGTTTCCTGCCGTGAGTCTGGTATTCTCGCTGATGCCGGAACCTGTGTTGGGAGGTGCCACACTGCTGATGTTCGGCACGGTGGCGGCATCGGGAATAAAGGTCATCGCCTCGCAGAAACTGGGTCGAAAGGAGATTCTGGTGCTGGCGATAAGTCTTGCCGGCGGACTGAGCGTGGAGTTCATGCCTGAGATTCTGTCGGGCTTCCCCGAGACGCTGCGCAGCATTTTCTCATCGGGAATAACTACCGGCGGACTGCTCGCCATATTCTCAAACCTGCTGATAAGGATAAAGGAATAAGGTGCTGACAAGTTGACAAGTAAACAAGCAGACGAGTAGACAAGGATATCTGTTCTCCATTTTGGAACAAATGGCAACTTCCTTGTCTACTCGTCTGCTTATCTACCCGTCTGCTTGTTTACTCGTCTGCTTGTTTACTCGTCTACAGAATCACTTTCTTCTCTTTGTTGTAGACTTCTTTTTTGTAGTCTTCTTTTTAGAAGTGGTCTTAGTGGTCGTTGTTGTCTTGGTAGTGGTGGTAGCCACTGGCTTATAGTATTTCAGAGCCTCTGGCAACCATTTCTGTATGTCGGCGATACGCTTGGCGTCGGATGGGTGGTCGCTGAGGAAAGCCGGTGTGGTACTGGTGGAACTTGCCGCCATGCGCTGCCAAAAGCTTACTGCCACGTTAGGGTCGTAGCCCGCCATCGCGGCAAAAACGAGTCCCATATAGTCGGCCTCGCTCTCATTCTGACGAGAATAGTGGAGATTGCTGAATTTGCTTCCGAGTCCGAACACACCCTGTGCTATGCTGGTGGTATTTGAGCTGACTCCGGCACCGCTGAGCACGGCACCCAATATCTGCGATCCATACTGCTGCTTCATCTGCTTGCTTAGCTGCTCTGCCGAATGCTTTGCCACGGCATGGGCAATCTCATGACCGAGAACGATGGCGAGAGCACTCTCGTTCTGTGTAATGGGGAGCAGTCCTTCGTATACCACAATTTTGCCGCCAGGCATACAGAAAGCGTTTGCTGAATTGTCCTGCACGAGATTGAACTCCCAATTGTAGTTTTTCAGTTCTGCCGACTGGTTGTTGGCTTTTAGATACTGTTCCACGGCTGTGGCAAGGCGCTGGCCCACACGTTTCACCATCGCCGTGTTTGTGGCGTTGGTAGACACCTTAGCAGTCTTCATGTAGTTGGTATACTCCTTGTTGCTGAGACCGAGCACCTCTTCGTCGGAAACGAGGATATGCTGTTTTCTGCCTGTAACAGGCACCGTGCTTGTGGTTCCACAAGACACTACTGTCAGCGTCATGACCGCCAACAGTAATTTGCTGATTTTTTTCATATTCGTCTGATGTTGTTTTTTGATTTATCACTTCAAGGGCAGAGCGCCAAGCTTGCTTGAAAGCTATGCTGAGGTGAAGCTTATCTTATGCAAAGATAATGCAAACCGAAGGCAGAGCGCCAAGCTTGCTTGAAAGCTATGCTGAGGTGAAGCTTATCTTATGCAAAGTTAGAAAAATCTAGCTTACGATGATAATTTTATGGAAGAAAATATTGAATGAGAAACACTTTACATACCAACAGCATGTCGGACCAGCTTCACAGCCAGTCCGACATGGGTATATAATACAAAAACATTATGAATTTTATCTTAATGGGCAATCATCAAGATGATAATATGTAAATTACTTGACTAAAAAGAAAATCCTTGCTACTGTAGCGCCGCATTGCATTTACGGCACTTGCGCTCACAATAGCGCTCGCACTGAGCGCAGATGTCATACCCGAGCAGTGCTCCGAGCATGAAGTCCTCCTCTGGAGTGAGCTTGCTGAGGGGACGCGTAACCATCAGCCGTATGGCATCCATACACTCCTTCTTGCCGAAGAAGAGGTTCATGCGGTCGTTGCCAACGGGCTGTATGATATAGTCTATGTTCTGACGCTTGAGACGATCCAGAGCGTAACACTCATATTTCTTGTTGAAAGTGAACAGTACCATTTGTCTGACGCCCTTTTTGAACTCATAGATATGATTCATCAGGACCTTCATGTCTATCGGCATTACGCTCGCAGTGTCTTGCATCATCATTTTGCTTTAATTGTTAGTATCGTATATTTTTATATGTCAACAAGTCAGTCACCCACGGGAAACACTCCCCTACACTCTATCCGGTTCGGGAGTCACCACGGGAAACGTCAGCCCGCAGGTGTACTGTCCTGTCAACGGTGTTCCGCAACCAATGCGTTGCGGACCGTCAATTTTATGTAAAGTCTATGGCTTAGACATCGTGACTTACAGCTCACCCTTGATGTCATCCAGCCATGCGTCAATGCGGCCTGGGGTCTTGTCGTCTTCGTTTATATCATCAAGAGCGAGACCCACGAACTTGCCATCAACCACAGCTGCAGAATCGTCGAATGTATAATCATCGGTTGATACCTGACCAACGAATTTCACGCCCTTGTCCTGAAGGGCAGAATAAATCTCGTCCATGCCACCGCAGAAGGTGTCGCCATACGACTCGCAGTCGCCACAGCCGAAGAGCGCCACGGTTTTTCCATTGAGGTCGAGTTTCTTCAGTTTGTTCAGTCCGTCATACCAATCGTCCTGAACTTCTCCGGCGCCCCATGTTGAAGTGCCGAGAATGAGATTCTCCGCCTCGTTCACCTGGGCGTCATCGAGGTTTGCCACGTCTACCACTTCTGCTCCGAGCTTTTCCGCGATTGTCTCTGCGATGCTCTGGCAAGTTCCTGTTGAGGAACCATAAACAACCAATGTCTTTTTCATATTCTATCTCTCTATATTACTAAGTTTAAAAATCCAAAGAATCTATATGAAAAAAGAAAACTCCTTGTCAACTCGTCTCCTTGTCAACTCGTCAACTCGTAAGACGTAAGAATTATCCTTTTCACGGTTGCAAAGATACAGCATCCGCCACAATGCTGCAATACCTAAAATTAGGGTTTTGTGCGAAATACCTAAAAGTGATTATACGGGAACGAAAGGAGGAACAGAATACCTTTTGCGCTATTTCCTGAATACGCAAGACCCTGTGAAACCGGGCGTTACCAACGTGGTCTGCACGACATACACACCTGATGGAAGTGACGACAGACTGATGCCGGAAGAATCGGATGACAGGCGTACTGACTTCTGGAGCATCCTCTTTCCCGCCACAGAATATATCGCCACGCTTACCCTCTCAGCCGGAACTTCGCCATCGGCAGAGAGCCATACCGTATCGTCAGCATATTTGATATCGAGACGGGAAGGATGGTGATTGGAAATCTCGCTTATGCCATCGAGACCAAGCACACGGAGCAGACCGGCATAGGCATCTATCTCTCCATACCCCCAACGGTTATTTTTTTCTCCCTGCCGGGCGCCGTCCCTACGATGGCTCGTTGCCGCCAGCACATCCATCACCTGCCGGGTGTGAGATTAGGATTGGCTTGCAGCCACAAGGCTATCGTACCGGCAACGACGGGTGTTGACATCGAGGTGCCGAGGAATGCCGCCCACGGGTAGGTGCGGTCATGGAATCGGGAAGTGGCTACGGTATAATCTTTCACGCTGCCCTCCGGATTCGCCTCTATGAAAAAACTGCTTGCCGATGACACCACATGAGTGCCGTTGGCAACGACATCGGGCTTGATGCGCCCGTCGCGGGTCGGACCGACAGAGGAATAGTCTGCCACTTCGCCGTCGTGACCGCAATCATAGGTCTGAGCCACACCGTCGGCATTGACGATATGGTCGCGGTATGCCGTGGCTCCAACGCATATCACCGACGGGGCACAGCCCGGACTGCCGACACTGTATGCCGGTTCGCCGCCACTTATCGAAGGGTTTATCTCACTGGGATAAAACTGTGTGGCGCTACTGTAAAAATCCACTGCGGCTTCCTCGCCAACGGCCTCGGCTGAGAGGAACAGCGACCACCCCACCCCGCCTTGCATCTCTGCCAACAGGTAGTAGGCTATGAGGTCTGGATTGAAATATGCGCGGCATGCCTGTATGGTGTATTTCAACCGGTGACCGAAAAAGTCTACGGAGTCTACCACCGTGGAGTCTTCGGCATTAAGGATATCGGCGGTAGGAATATATAGTTGTTCTCTGTCCGTGGCTGAGGTGTATGCCGAGAGGCATATCTGAAACTGGTTTTCTGAAGCCATGCAGAAATAAGTACGGTCTGACTGCGAAAGGAAGAACACTCCATCGCGTTCCACCCCACGTGGCTTATGCTGATATGTCCTGCGCGACCCGTCGTTTCCGGCACTCGCCACAAGGATGCGGCCCGGTCCCTGTATCTGTCCGAGCACTTCCTCGAAAAGCCGTTCATCATCGTCGAACGACTGCGAACTGCCCTCACTGAATGATATGACACAAGGTTTGCCCACCTCCTGGGCATAGTCGAAGATGTATTTGAATCCGAGGACGTCGGTTGCTGATGTGTATTTGTATAACAGTTCTTCGGGAATCAGCGGCAGGTCTGTATTCACGGCATTGCTCACGATGCAGATATCGGCATCGTATGCCATACCGCGATAAGGTGTGTCGAAACCCGTACCTGCAGCTATTCCCAAGGTGTGGGTGCCGTGGGTCTCTATCAGTCCGTCGTGGGAGTGGGCATAGGCGAGAATATCCTCCGGCGTGCGATAGTCAGCGCCGACATACATTCCGCTGCCGATACTGTCTGGCGAAAGCTGGTCCCAGAAGCGCCGTATGCGTGTGGCAGTGAGTGTGGTATCATAGAAATTGGGATTCGTCACATCAAAGCCTACGTCCATGACGCCGACCACCACTCCCTGTCCGGTATAAGCCTGGGGCAAAGAGCTGCCGTTCCACACCGCAGGAGCATCCACTATCACTGCCGTGGTGTCCATCGTCAGCGTGTGACTCCTGCCGGCTTCAATCCTCAGCACACTCTCTGACAACGACAAGCCGTCGAGATGCCGCAACGGAATATCGGCGATATATATATCCCCGAACTGAGCAAGAGGCGTACAATGGTTTTCTTCCAACACACGCCAGCCATCTCCCTTCATCTGAACAAATGCACATAGGCTGCGCTGACCGGGAACATCAAATGCACGGCTGTCGCCTCTCTCTCTTCCTCCGGTCAATGTCTTGGCATATTGTCCTTGTCCCTTCCTTGCCTCGATGGATGCAAGTCTGACAAGCCTCGACATTTTGTAAAGGCTCGCTCCCGTATGTTGCGCACTGACCCTGGTTGCCACCGACAAGAGCAGCAACATATATAATAATGTCTTTTTCATGGATGCAAATTAAAGAAAAAAAATCATCACCACCAACAATCTACTTCAATATATGGCAAACAAAGTATATCTTTGACTTGCATCCATATAGGAAATTACGTATCTTTGCAAAAAATAAGCAGCACCATGACAAAAAAACAATCAATTGTTTCCATATAGTAAACAAATATTATAAAAGTAATAAGCACAGAGTTAGGATTCTTAACAAATTTTTAGCTTGATAAGAAGGCTGATTCCTTTATAGTCAGCCTCCTTATAATTTAATATTCGAACATATGAAGAAATCATTATTTATAACAATATTATTTTTTTGTCATTTATTTATTATGGCACAAGATGCTGACCAAACAGTCGGTCAGCTCGTCAATAACCAAAACTGGTTGGAATTGAACAGGCAATATACTCAACTAAAACCTCAGATGAAGTCTGAGGTACTGAAAAGCATTGCCGAAGCGATGATTGGTTACCAATTCAATCGACCGGAACAGACTATGCAGGCTGTGAACATTTTGCTCAATAAGCATCAGACAGAGCTTGGAGCGCAAAATACATACAGCTTCATCATTCTTTTGGCAAAAACTCTCTGTCAGCAAGGACAATATGCAAGTGCAGCTTCAATGATGGGCAACATTATCCCTGCGTTGTCTTCACAGCCTCGCACAGGATTGGTTGGAGCCTTGTTCGCATACAATAAAGAAATTCAGGCATTAAGGAATCAGCAGCCTATCAGAATCAGTCCTGTGTCACAGGATATTATTGTTCCATGCAGTAATATGATGAACATCACAGCTGTCATAAACAACAAGCCGTTAGCATTTGTCATTGATCCATGCAGCGACCATACGGTAATTCCTATTGAAACGGCAAAAGAATTGAATATAAAGATTCTGCCTGATACGGTCGAACACATGGGACAAAAAGTATTGCTGGGAATTGTAGGAAAGATGAACATCGGGGATTTGGAAATACACAACATTGTTGCAGAAATACCTTTAGCCTCAACCAAGCCTCTTACCCTCGGACGAGATATACTGAGTGCTGCCGGAGAAATCCAGTTTGATATTGACAACAGCAAGATTATATTTCCCAAGAACCATACTCCTGCTCCTTCTACAGGACCGTCTTTCTATTGGGATATGAAATTCAATATCTCTCCCAACCACCATAAGATGGTGATCAACTACAGGGATATGTTCATAAAGGAAATTGGCGAAGACAAAAGTTCCACTCTTTCATACGAAAAGCAATTGGACGAAGTGAAAGTATTGGCGGCAAGGAAACTGGTAAAGGTTGGCAGTGGGAAATTAACGTATGACGTTACTGGCGACGAAGAAGCAAAAGCAAGTTCGGTTTTTGACATTCTACGCAAAGTGCCGCTTGTAACCATTGACGGCCAGGACAATATTCTGGTGAAAGGCAATTCTGCATACAAGATCTACCGTAACGGCCATCTTGACCCTACGCTAAGCTCTATATCGGCAAAAGATATCCTCAAGGCAATACCAGCTTCTACAATCAAACAGATTGAGGTTATTACCGAACCTGGGGCAAAATACGACGCGGAAGGCACTTCTGCCGTACTGAATATAATCACAAGCAGCAATTCTTTAATCAAAGGTGCAACAGGTATGCTGTCTTCGAGTATCAACAACAACGGCACAAACCGCAGTTCGGCATACACCGCTACAAGTATTGGCAAGACTACTGTATCGGCTAATTACGCCTTCACACAGTTTCCGACGAAGGAAAACGAAAGCAGCATACATTCTTCCGTGTCATACAGAAACGGGCAAGTTCTCGATATGCTGCGGCAGAGCAAAAGTCGCGGCAATGCTCATTATATGAATATTGCCGCAAGTTGTGATATTGACTCCCTTAATCTCCTGTCTTTCTCGGCAGGAGGTTATTTTTTATCATACAAGACAAATTCCATGTCAAGCTACAATCGCTATGACGACTTGAATGATTTGCTTTATTCCTATGATGAATACAATCTGAATCCCCGCAACCGATACAACAACTATAACTTGCGCATGGACTATCAACACAAAATGAGAAAACCGGATAATGTATTTACGCTTAGCTACATGTTGAATGCTACACAGAATAAAGCAGACAACAATGTCGGGTATTCCAACCATTTCAATATGCCTATGGATTATACTGCATACAGCAGATATGTGAAGAACAACAACACAGAACACACAGTACAACTTGACTACACGACAAGGATAGACAAGCATAACTCTCTGGATGTAGGATTGAAATACATTTACCGACTTAGCAAGAACACAACCGAACAGGATTATTCTGGAAAAGAAACAGCCGTGTCCTCGTTTTTCAATCATTCCACCAACATTGCCGCATCTTATGTGGAATGGACTGCACAGTATGGTAAATGGAATTTACGGCCAGGAATGCGTTATGAGTTTTCTCGCTTGAAAGGCAGTTATCCTAAAGGAGACGGAACTCCATACAGCTGCAACCTGAATGATTTAGTCCCTTCTGTCAATATTCTCTATAAGCTGAATGACACGAACACTATCCAATATAACTATGCCATGAGCATAAACCGCCCTGGCATCAATTATCTGAACCCGGCAGTTATCGTTCAACCAGAATCAAAAACTTACGGAAACACGAATCTGAAAAGCAGCAGAAGCACCCAGATGGCATTGACGTGGACAAATATCACCGGCAAAATTACTAATCAGATGATTCTTGCCTATGGTTTCACAAACAATTTCCTGACGAATGTAGATAACGTGACAGATAATATCCGCACTACTACCTATGCCAATGCCCTTCATGTGCGCATGGCTTCATTTATGGATTTCCTGCAATGGACTCCAACGACAAAAACAAGGATTTCCATAAATAGCACTTTGAGGTGGATGAAGGACTATTTCCCGGAACAGGGCATATACAACAAAGGACTATATGGAAATGTCAGCGGCAATATTTCTCAAAAATTGTTTTGGAATCTTTTGCTTAATGTTGGTGGCGGAGCATCGTTCGGTCATAACTTGTCTGGTCTGTACGGTCGCACTGCAAACTACCATTCTGATTACTTGAGCATACAGAGGAGTTTTTTGAAAGATGACAAGCTTACCATTTCGCTTTGGACAGTCTGCCCATTTGAACGGCATAGGGCACAGACACAATACACAACACAGGGTGAATATACCGGTTTCACACGTACTGTAAATGTCAGCAGACAATTTGGAGTAAGACTGTCTTTGAAATTCGGCAAAAGCAAAATTGAAGTAAAGAAGACCAGCACGAATCTGGACAATACAGATGTTGTAGGCGGTTTGAAAGCTCCAAAAGAATAAGAAAAGGAATTACGATATTTCTGTCTTTTCATAACTACCTTTTCTCTCATATCTTTGTCTAAAAACAAAATATGAGTGATTTTCCTTACATCCCCCCGACATCCGTTGTCACCCTATCTGGCACCAACAAAGCAGCCGCCTTCACCACCAACACCTCCGAAGTATTCAAGGAGGAGCACAACATCTCTCCCGTGTTCATCTCCGACAAGATACAATACATCCCCTGGGGTGCCGACAACCAGATGCCTTATAACATCATTGATCTCATCGAGTCCGACGAAACACTCGCCACCTGCCAGATGTTCAACGCCGAAGTCTGCTACGGCAGCGGTCTTGTCTACAACACAGACCAAGCCACCGCACAAGTTCATAAAGAAGTTGATGACTTCCTCGCCGACAACAACATCCCCACCTATTTCGGCTCACCCGACAAAGTCCGTGGCATGGCTAACCAAAAACACCAACGATATTTGACGGATTGTCATTTAAGTTTACTACCTTTGCCATATGGAACATCAGACAGGCATAAACATGTATAAGGGGTTAGCCTCCTATATTCGGACATGAAATAATGGGACATGGACGTTCTTTAGTATAGGGCAGAACCGATTATCACGTTCAAGACGCCATACAGTTTGATAATCTATTAAATAGAATATTACATACAGATCATTTTAATAATGGAAAGAATCATGGACAAGGAAAAATCATACCAAATGCCGGTGACTTACCTGAATATAGATAAGGTGTTATTCGCATTATTCTTAGTTATAAACTGCTTCGTTTGCAACAATACCTGTTGTGCACAAACAACAATAGAAAGTTATCCAAAAGACTTTTGTTTGAATAAATTAAGCGACCTTGTCAAAGATAAGCCGTTTAAGGAAGAACTGGTAAAATATCCATTCATTGCAGAGGAGAGCGTACTTTGGGTTATATGCATAAAAAAAGAAACATGCTATAACGTATATCAAGGCATCCTTTTTAGTGATGTATATGTAAAAAAAGATTTTCCGTTCTGCAAACCTATTGATCAAATGTTCGATTTGCTGAAGAATGATTCTGTAATGTGTGAACCTATAAAAACCAAGAGTGAATATCAATACATAAGTTCATATATCATAATCAATGATAAAAGTATTCCTGAACAGTCTTTTTATTGGAATATGTATTCTACAAATAAATACGAGGAACATATACATAAAATCAATTCTATGTTCTTAGATTTAGTAACCATCCCTGAAATAGCCAAGTTATTATGACATATTTAAAAACACCCAACTATAGATTTATCTTCTGGATAATATCTTTGTTTCTGCTTATTCCGAACACGCTTAAAGCGCAAAACGTACATAATTGTCTTCAAAATTCTCTTTATCCAAAAGAATATAAAAAAATAATCAAAAGATGTGGTTTAAAACAAGACTTTAATAATCCCCATATTTTTTTCATCCAAAATAGTTTATGGATATTAACAGTCAAATATAACGACAGATATACAGTATATCAAGGTCTTATCAGATCGAGGCAATTTTTAACTAAAGATTTTCCTTTGGAATATGCCCCAATATCCTGTCTCCTCGAAATAGGAACAGACAATAATGTTTTGAATGATACTATAACCATTCACACTTCTATTCGACCAACAGGTCCTCAAAGATTCACAGTAATAAAAGATAAAGAAGTTTTTTATTGGGATTACAACTTTCATTGTAAATATGAAGAAGTTATCAACAAGAATCTTTTAGCGTTCATTTATGGTGTTTTTGACAAAAATGTTATTTACCTAAAAATACATAAGTTTCGGAAAATAAGAATCAAACGACACTGACCGAGTAACAGATAAAAATACTAACAAAAATAATCTACGTTTTCATGAAAGCGACATTACCCGATTCATTGACGAGATTTTCAGAGAATTGCTTGCATATCTCAAGTATTTTGACGAATTTTGTATAAAGGTTGTACATACGATGGTTTGAACTTAATGTTTTGATCACCACTAAGTTACTAAAAATCAGCGATATGTACAACTTTTCACTCATATTTATCAACTTAAATTAATTCCGCCAACGGGTAACAACGATGAAAAATAATATAAGTAATGACTCTGTTAAGATATATTTATTAATCATTACTTTAATAAGTATATTTTTGCCATGCAAGGCAGAAAAAAACATTAAAATTATTTTCTTTCCACCTTACTGGAACTGTGCCTTTATGGAAATGAACCATTCAAATAAAGGTATAGATATATATTGTGTGATATCTCATGGCTTTTTTGATGCTACACAAGAAAAATATATAGAGACTGGTAATGATACTATAAAATGTGCATTTAACGATATTGAAATGAAGTATATAAAAACAGAACTAAGTCAAATTTTGGCAAGGAAAAAGAAAATATACAAGTATCGTTACCGTAGGCCGCAGATATGGGAAATCGATTCAAATTCTGAAATTACTTTACGGATAAAAAACGAAAAAAACGGAAGAATAATGAATTACCGTGATTTCTCCTTATATTGGAATAGTAGAGATACAGACGGCATATATTACTTCAAATACACTGACGATTTCATCAAATTCCTGCAATATCTTGCCTATAAGGTTTCGATTACGGTTGGAAAAGAAAAGGAATATGACACATATTCAAACATATGGAGCGAATATGAAGGATATACAGAATATGACATTGAATGTTTTATCAGAACAGGCAAGTGGATTCTTAAGAAAAGAAAAGTTTCGGAAAATACGAATCAAACGACACTGACCAAATAACAGATAGAAATACTAACAAAAAAGGCATTAAACGGAATAATGGCCGATTGGGGTCTATCCTATCAATGCGAACTTGAATATACCTTTTGCGTTCCACCATAATGAAACGCAAAGGGTACTGCCAATATTGTATTGACAGTACCCTCGAGTCAAATATTTATCAAAACTACTTTTCAAGTCCACGATTGCTGATCGTCACGTTCAGGAGCATCAGATACTTGCGATACTGATTCTCGGTGAGCACATAGCGCATGTGCTTCAGATCCTTCTGCAACGCCTTCTCAACCATCGGCTTACGCTCATCTGCGTTAGCATTGCCGGCATTCATCATATCGGCACAGAATTCTGAGTGGATGTCTTGCACGGCTTCCAACTGATCGATCGACAAGCAAAGCGCATCAGCCAATCTGCTGTAGTTTACAGTCATCTTGTAAGCATTGGCTGTGTTTGTCGTGTTCAACTCCTCGTTCTCCGCAAATGTCATGGTCATGCTGAGCACTGCCATAACAGTTAAAAACAATCTTTTCATAATTCCTAAATTTTAAATTAATTACTAAAATGGCTACGGTACTATTCTCACGAATCACCTACACCGGTTATCCTTATCTTTTTACCTTAATATATGTTTGGTATATTTTATCATGTGTCGAGACCAAAGCATGCAACTTTGTCTTTTTCACGCTGCAAAGATAGACAAACCTGCAACAACAAACAAACTATTTGAGTTTCTGTTTGCGTTAACAGAGAATATTTTGACATATATCAAAACGCCTTTACTTACACATATCTTTTCTTAACATATTTGAAATATCATTTTGTAAATATCAACAATCAACGACTCACACTCCTTTATTTCTCATATATCTTGTAGATTTATCCCCTCTTCCACCTTTATTTGATTTGATTTTAGTAATTTTGCCACAATATTGACTAATAACATAACACCCTAAATAATTAAAGAGTTGAAAGATATGAAAACTACTACAAGTTCAAAGGGGAACATCGTGGCAATAATAACGATGATGTTCCTGTTTGCAATGATTTCGTTCGTAACAAACCTTGCAGCACCTGTGGGTGTGATCTGGAAGAACACATTTGCCGGAGGCGAAAATGCCAACACCATCGGTATGCTCGGCAACGCCATGAACTTCCTGGCATACCTCTTCATGGGAATTCCATCAGGAAAGATGCTTGCCAAAATCGGCTACAAGAACACAGCCATGACAGGTGTGGCAACAGGTATCGCCGGTCTGGTACTGCAGTTCCTCTCCGGCTCATGCTCATCGGCAGAACTCGGATTCTCGATATATCTGCTCGGTGCTTTCGTATGCGGCTTTTCGGTCTGCATGCTCAACACCGTGGTAAACCCGATGATCAATCTGCTCGGCGGCGGCGGCAACAGAGGCAACCAGCTGAACCTCATCGGAGGAACACTGAACTCTCTCTCCGGAACGCTCACGCCGATGCTCGTGGGCAGCTTGATTGGAGAAGTGACAAAGGATACCAAGATTGCCAACGTGAATGTGGTGCTCTTCATCGCAATGGCGGTATTCGCAGCAGCATTCTGCATATTGTATTTTATAAAGATCAACAATCCGGAACACAAACCGGAAGAGAAACTGGCACACTCGCCTTGGGATTTCTCAAACTTCAAGCTTGGAGCGATTGCCATTTTCCTGTATGTCGGACTGGAAGTTGGAATCCCCGGAACCCTGTTCTTCTATATCTCTGACACTACAGCTGCCGGCGGCGGCACCGGACTTGCCAAGGCTACAGCCGTGGCTGGCTTTGTGGCTGCCACATACTGGTTCCTGATGCTCGTAGGAAGATTCTCCGCAGGACTCATAGCCGACAAGGTGTCGAGCAAGGCAATGCTCACCGCAACATCCGTACTGGCAATAGCATTGATGCTCGGAGCGATAATTCTCGGAAAGAGCTGCCATGTGGAGATGCCTGTATTCACCGGCTCAAGCGTGGCAATATACCATCTGCCTGTAGCTGCACTGCTTCTCGTGGCTTGCGGACTGTGCACATCGGTGATGTGGTCGTGCATCTTCAACCTCTCAGTTGAGGGACTTGGAAAATACACCGCCCTCGGTTCCGGAATATTCATGATGATGGTAGTCGGCGGTGGCATAATGCCGCTGATACAGAACTATATCGCTGACCATTATTCATATATGGTGTCATACATCGTGCCGCTGCTCTCTATGGCATACATCTCATTCTATGCAATAAAGGGTTCAAAACGATAATACAGGATGGCGCTTTCTCCGATGCTGGCAGATTGTCTCGCCAGCATCGAAGAACAAGCCAAACAATAACATAACGAAGGAATAATCATGGAAGAGAATAAATATGTCATCGGACTGGACCTCGGAGGCACCAATGCCGTGTTCGGTCTCGTGGACGAGAACTATGAGATAAAGGCAACAGGATCGCTCCTCACACAGGAGTATACTCTGGCAACGGCTTTCGTAGAGGATGCTGCGGAAGTGATATCCGAACTGTCTTCAGTGGCGGGAGGCATCGAAAACATCAAAGCCATTGGTATCGGAGCTCCTTGCGGCAACTACAATGCGGGAACAATCGAACACGCCGCCAACATCTCATGGGGAAAGGGTGTGGTGCCCATCTGCCAGATGCTGAACGAGAAAACGGGAATCCCTGTGGCAATAACCAACGACGCCAAAGCTGCCGCTCTGGGAGAAATGAGCCATGGAGCAGCCATGGGGATGAAGGATTTCATAGAGATAACTCTCGGTACGGGTGTCGGTTCGGGCATCGTGGCAAACGGCAACCTGATATACGGCAGCGACGGATTCGCCGGAGAACTGGGCCACTCGATAATGTTCTTCGACAATGGCAGGAAATGCGGATGCGGCAGAAGCGGATGCCTCGACATGTATTGCTCGTCGAGGGGAGTGGTGATGACTGCCAAGGAAATGCTTGCCGAAGAGGGAGCGCAGTCAAGCCTTGCCAACATCCCTGCCGACAAGATGACGACACTCGACATTTTCAATGCTGCCGAGGCTGGCGACAAACTGGCACAAATGGTGTTCCGCCGCACAGGAGAGATTCTGGGAAAGGCATGCGCAAACTTCGCCACATTCCTGAGTCCAGAGGCTTTCATCTTCTTCGGCGGTGTGGCAAAAGCCGGCGACTGGCTTCTGAAACCGGCAAAGGAAACATACGACAAATATGTGCTCAGCCTGTATCGCGGCAAGGCGAAATTCCTGACAAGCACCCTGGAAAACGGCACTGCGGCAATACTCGGCACTGCAGCGCTTGCATGGCAAGAGACTGCCAAATAACGGAAATGAAAGGAAGGAAATGACAATGAACAGAGAAGATTTCAGATTTGAGATTTGCGCCAACAGTGTGGAGAGTTGTATCGCCGCACAAGAGGGTGGCGCAGACCGCGTGGAACTGTGTGCCGGAATACCGGAAGGCGGCACCACACCATCCTATGGAGAGATAAAGGTGGCGAGGCGCTTGCTGTCATCCACACGGCTCCACGTCATAATCCGTCCGCGAGGTGGCGACTTCCTGTATTCGCCGCTCGAAATGGAGCGCATGGAGGAAGACATCAGGATGTGTGGCGAACTGGGAGTTGACGGTGTGGTATTCGGATGCCTGACAGAAAACGGTGATGTGGACATAGAGCAGAACCGCCGGCTGATGGAGTGTGCCAAAGGGATGTCGGTGACTTTCCACCGCGCCTTCGACCGCACAGCCGACCCATTCGCCGCCCTTGAAGACATCATATCATTGGGCTGCAACCGCATACTGACCTCCGGACAACAGCCGAAAGCCATTGACGGAACGCCGCTGCTTGCCAAACTGCAGGAGAAAGCTGCCGGACGGATAACGCTGCTTGCGGGAAGCGGAGTCAACGAGGACAACATCCGCGACATATACGACGCCACTGGGATATCCGAATATCATTTCTCTGCAAGGGTCGGCATTAAGAGCAAGATGAAGAATATATGTCAGAACGTATACATGGGAGCAAAAGATGCCGATGAACAGAACATTCTCGTGACCGACAAAGACAGAGTCAGGAATACTATAGACATGTTGACAAAGTAACGAGTTGACAAGTCAACGAAAACAAGCAGACGAGCAGACCTGGATTATAGTCCGACAATTGTCAAGAGCTATTTCCTTGTCTGCTCGTATGCTTGTCTGCTCGTCTACTTCAGCACCATTATATCGCTCCAGCGCGTCGTGGGACACGGACTCTTATGGTCATGCCGTATAGCATCAGCGAACTTCTTTCCGCCGGGATATTGCTGCGAACTGAGTATCACGGTTTCCGTGCCGCCCACTCTATTGAGATGGTCTACGGCAGAATCCATCCTCGTCATCCTGCCATGCCGGTTGGCATCATAAGAGAACATGTCGGGCTGCACTGCCCCCTGCGGAACGACACCCATCAAGAGCACACCTGCCCGTTTGAACATTATCCCCTCTCTGTAGATGCTTCTCAGACAGTCGGTAGCAGCCATCACGATATCTATAGTGGAGCTGGTCGGCGTAAGAAGTGTCTTGTCTGCCATATTGCCATACTGCATCAGGTCTTCCCTGAAATGGTTAGAGTCGATGAACACTCCCACTACCTGTGCCACAGACTGCTGCTTGCGCAGTTTCTCAGCCGATCTGACGGCAAAATTGGCGATATGAGTGCGTAGCGTATCAAAGTCGCCCACCATCCCGTCGAAGCTTCTGCTCGTGCAGATGCTTTTCTTTCTGGCAGGCAAGTCGTCGGGCACACAGTCTATGCCGTTCAGCTCATTCCACGTACGCTCGATGACGATGTTCTTGAACATCATCCTAACCCACTCCACCTTATGTCCGGCAAAGTCGAGCGCCGTAGATACCCCTATCCTTTCAAGCTTTTCGGCATACCTGCGGCCTATTCCCCACACTTCGCCAACGTCGTAAAGCCCCAGCGCCTTAATGCGTTTCTCATCATTGTCTATCAAGCAGCAGTGGTCATAGCCTGGATATTTCTTGGCGAAATGGGATGCCACCTTGGCAAGAGTCTTGGTGGTGGAGATTCCGATACTTACAGGAATGCCAACCGACCGCCACACCCTGTCGTGCAGGTCACGCCCCCACTGCTGCAGCTGCTCTCCGTCTATCCCCTCAAGAATGGCAAAAGCCTCGTCAATGGAATACCTGAAACACTGCGGAGCCATGTCACGGATGATTGCCATGACACGTCCGGTAAGCTCGCCATACAGTTCGTAGTTCGACGAGAACACCTCGATATGTGTATCGGGGAAAAGCTGTTTGAGCTGATAGTATGGCGTACCAGCCTTCACCCCCATGAGCTTTGCCTCCTTGCTTCGCGCCACCACGCATCCGTCGTTGTTTGAGAGCACAACGACGGGTTTCCGCTCCAGATCGGGACGGAACACTCGTTCACAACTCACATAGCAGTTGTCACAATCGCAGATGGCGTAATATTTTGTCATTCCTCTATCGTTTCCATTGTTTGATGGTCCACACCACGACTCCCCAGATACGGAAATCGTCAAGGTTGTCGATGCGTATCGGCGAATAGGCGGCATTGGCAGGCCGCAGCTCGATATACCCCTCGGCAAGATGCGTAGTGTCGAGATATTTCATCGTGAACTCCTCGTTGACGTATGCCACTATCACATCCCCGTCGTTCGCCTGCAGCGAACGGTCTATCACGGCAATGTCTCCATCGCAGATGCCGGCTTCCACCATCGAGTCGCCGGATATGCGGGCATAGAATGTTGCCTCGGGATTCTTTATCAAGTCGCGGTTGAAGTCGAGACTGTCGTGCAGATAATCCTCGGCAGGACTCGGAAAACCGGCTTTTATGCCGGGAGCAAGCTGCAACTTCAATCTGCTGTCGAACTCACCTCTCAGAAGTTTTATCTTAGACATATACGTCGCATTGTGTCTTCCAATCCTTATCTCACCCACACGGCATAGTCGTCCTTGCGCGGCTTGGCAGGTGCCGGTTCTGCGGCGGCATATCCGAGCGCCACATGGCCTATGCCTTCATAGTCGCCTTCTATGCCCCACTTGCGGAGCATCTCCTTGCCCTCGTCCATGTCGAACACCTCTTTGGCTCTGTGTATCCAGCAGCTTCCCACACCAAGCGAATGGGCGGCGTTCATGAGGTTGCCCATCACAAGCGAACCGTCATACATATACGTAGGGCGCTGTCTGTCGGCAAGCACTATCAACACCACCGGAGCTCCATAGAATGGGTCTGACGTAGTGCCCATCACCTCGGCGTTGAGTTCAGACAGGCGGTCGCGCACTGCCTTGTTGGTCACCACAACGATGCGTGGCGACTGCATTCCTCTACCCGTGGGAGCGTATTCTCCAGCTTCCACGATCTCTTTTATCACTTCGTCTGACGGCATGCGCTCCGGATCAAATCCTCTCACGCTGCGACGAGTCTCAAGCGTTCTTATCGTTTCGTTCATAATACCATTTGTTTTTGTTTCTGTCGGACAAGATGCCAGAAATATTGTCAAGCGTAATCCTCGATTTGACAACTTTCCACGAAAAGACATCAGCAACAAGTTCTATCAACAGATTTCCGACATTCTCTCATCTAACGGACTACAAAATTAGCTTTTGACACCCGCAATCAGAAATCGAAACAGTTAATGTTGGTTAATGCCACGCAACAACCTGCACATAAGCCCAATCTGCCATTAGCCACTCCACAATTATCTACTTGCTGCTTTGCCATTGGCATAGCTGCCATTTGGCACATTTTTTGATAATCCCGATATATATGACTCAATATGTTTTTGTATATATCATTATTGCCGCCTCGCTTATATATATAGGTTATAAGATATGGCAGGCGGTGTCACACAAGCCAAAGAGCGGTTGCACTGGTTATTGTGCCAACTGCCCTTTGGCTGATGAACTTCGGCGGAAAGCGCAACGGCAGGGAATGAAAGGCAAAGCTTCTGGCTCCTGCTGCAACAGGTCAAAACTGTCGAAATGCAATAAAGAAACTGCGTCTCAAACCGACAAACAATAAATTTTGAAGGAAAAAACAGCCTTTTCGGTAAGTTTTCAAATAAAAGTGAAAGAAAAATTTGGTGGAACGAAATAAAATTCATACCTTTGCACTCGCAATCAAGCAATGGTACCTTGGCCGATCGGTTAGGTAACGGTCTGCAAAACCGTGTAGAGCAGTTCGACTCTGCTAGGTACCTCAAGGAGTTCTGAAACGATTTTGTTTCAGAACTTTTTTTATCCCCCCGCCACACACCTCCAACATCCCCGGCATTGCGGGTCAGCGGATTTTTCCGGTTGGTAACACCGTATGTTAGGAATAAATTGCCGACAAACTGTCTGAAAAACGCTACAATTCATCACATTTTCAGAACACCAAGTACTCGCAATTCAGCATATTCGCTTTGGGGTAAACCGCATAAGCCGAAAATTCCCCCTGGCGTGGGGAACGAAACCCCACATTAGGGGGTTCTGTTCCCCACGCCAGGGGGGAATATATGGATGGACTTATTATTATCTGTTCAGAAGCCAGAAGGCATTCTCGTTCAGCTTGTTCATCAGCTTCTGAGGATAGCCTGGATGCTGACGAACGAAATCTTTCACCATCTCTGCCGCCTCACTGCTGCGATGGCCGCCGAGCAGCGAACCGAGCCAATAACCGGGGAAGAATATGTCGCTCGTGCGCTGCACGTCGATCAGAGCATCAAGTCCGGGAGTGATGTACCTGTTGTTGAAAGGTTCCCTCGTGCGGTCGTTGAGCAAGGCGAGGAGCGATGCTGTCCAGGGTTCCGGCTGACGATTCTCTGCCTTGAGGACAGACTGGAACAGTGCCTGCTGCTTATCTGTGTCTGGCGTGCAGGCACGGCTGACAAAGTCGAACTGCCTCAACTCATCCACATTTGAGAGTCTCTTGCGCTGCTCCGCCAATATCTCGTCACACTTCTGGGGCATCATTATCGCCAGGCGATAAGCCATGCCATTGTAGTCGTTCTTGTTGAGCAGCTTGTCGGTGCTGCCTTTCCACACAGCATATAAGGAGTCGGCTATCTCGCCACCCTGACATGAAGCATAAAGCAGACGGACGAGACGCTGTCTCACCGAAGGTATGGCGTTACGCCTGTATTCTGCCCACATCATCCTCTCGTTTATGCTGCGGTCTTCGCTATCCATCCTGTCGATGGCATTATTCCAGTAGCCGGCAAGCTGAGAGGCTATCATGGCGTTATTTTCTTTCACTATCCATTGCCTCATGGTATTGGCATACTGACGGGCCCCTATCCTATGGGCAAGGAAGTTCTCGTTGAGAGTCATGGCGAGGGCGAAACGCTGCAGTTCGTCAGCCGGTGCTTCCAGCGCCGTGGTGTCGGCGGCATCCGCTGCCATGAGCGGTTTGCCGGAACGGTCGTTTAGCACGAACAGTCCGTATCCTCTGCCATCAGCATTCAGCAATACGTTCTGCGGTTTCCCGCCTGTCTCAATCTCCACGGTGCCGCTCTGCATGTCTACGGGAACGAACTCGCTCCTCACTCCCCCATTGCCATCGGCGAAATCAAGACGCACATTGAACTGCTGCTGCCATACGAGTCCGCGATGCTGCGGATCTTCTTGTTTCACAATGAGCCTGCCGTCTTTCCACTCTGCCGACACAGTTGGCATACCGCCACATTTCACCCATGTCTCGCTAAACTGCCTGATGCCACACTGCGGTGCTTTGCTGTCGAGGATGTCGATAAGCTCATCCCATGTAGCATTGCCATAGGCATACTGATGCAGATATTGGCGGATCCCGTCTCTCAGCGCCTCCTCTCCCATCTGCTGCTCCAGCTTGCGCATCATGACTGGTGCCTTGCAGTAGATGATGTTGCCATAGAGCAATCCAGCCTGGTTGAGGTTGTCGAGAGACTGCTGTATGGGATGTGTGCCTGGAGTACGGTCTGTTGACAGAGCCCTCGCCTGATACATACGCAGGAAGTTCAGGTCGTGGTTCACATCGGGGTATTGCTCCCTGGCTACCTTTGCCGCAAAGAAATTGGCGAACACCTCTTTTGTCCAGACGTCATTGAACCAGCGCATGGTCACCATGTCGCCAAACCACATGTGTGCCGTTTCGTGGGCTATCAGCTCCAGACGTGTCTGCTCCTCCTCTGGTGTGGGGTGTTTGCCGAGGAATATCTCGTGGTCGGTGAACTGTATCGCTCCGGGATGTTCCATTCCGCCGAACTGGAATCCGGGGAGCACCACCATATTATATTGGCTGAAAGGGAGGGGTATGCCGGTATATCTTTCAAACCACCTTATGGAGTGGTCGGCAATGTCGAACACCTTGTCGAGCTGCGCCACCTTGTCGGGGTCGGTCTCCCGGTAGAGTGCCTTGATGGTACGGCCGCTGCGTTCTGCCTTCTTGACGCTGAACTTTCCTGCCACGAAGGAGAAGAGATATGTGGGGATAAGCTGGTCGGTGACTGATGACACTGTCTCCCACCCTTCCGGCACATCGAGTTTCAGCTTGAACACAGCCTTGAGATCAGGCTGGTCGAAACATGGGAATACCGAACGGGCATGGTCGGGAACGAAAAGCGTGTAGAGATAGTCGTCGTTGCGGTTGAGCGACTTGTCGCCGCTGGTGAACGCCACGTCTACGGCATTCTCACCGTTTTTCAGCCAGCTCTCTTTCAGTATGATATGCTCGCTGCGCCATTCGGCACGCCTCTTCTTGCCGTTAACTGTCACCACACCGCCATACTGTCCGTCGGCTCCCTGAAAATCGAGTTGCAGGTCGTCGCCGCATTTCTTATACGTAAACTTGATGACGGCAGAGCCTGTCACCTTTTCTTTCCGCGAAGCGGGAATCCTGAACTTCAGGTCGTAACACAGATTGCCGACTGCCGCCCGCCGCTGCTCGGCGAGCTTTTGGCTCACTCCCGGTTCTATCTCCACGGCACCTGCCACCATCGAACAGAGCAGCGCCATACATGCAATGATAAGTTTTTTCATAGAATTCTATTTTGTATACAAACAAGTTTTGCAAAGGCAAGCTCACCTCTGCATGACATCCAGACGATATTCTGCATCGGTTGACATTACCTAATGCAAAGATAATACATTTCAAAAAACAATGCTATAAGAAAACGATTTAAATAAGAATTATCAATGTTTCGCAGGTTACCCTATCTACAAGAAAAGTTGAGGAAACGACGAAAGACAAGGTGTCACGACTATGGTCTGATGCCTGGAAATGTAAATAAATACACATTTCCCTCGCAAAATCGTTTTTTTACATTACCTTTGCATACTGCATTGCCCTAATCAGCCCCAGACGGTCATCAGGGCTGGCATGGATTCTGATTTTTCAGAAGAGTGGATTTTTTTCAATGAACAATAGCGGCTATTGCAAAATAGAAGCAGACAAAAAACATCTCATACAGACAAAAAAACAATTATATATACGACAATGGAAAATAAGAAAAACATGTATTTCGCCGTAGCTTACAAGCTTTATACAAATGAGAACGGCACAGAGACAATGGTAGAAGAGGCAACAGCAGAAAAGCCATTCCAGTTCTTGAGCGGATTCGGACTGGCTCTCGACGACTTCGAAAACACCATCGTGGCTCTCAACGACGAGCAGAAGAACGACTTCGACTTCACGCTCACCAAGCAGCAGGCATACGGAGAGCATGAGGCAGAACGCGTGTTGAACCTCGACAAGGAGATGTTCTGCATCGACGGCAAGCTCGACACCGATAATATATACAAGGATGCCATCATTCCGCTGCAGAACGAGAACGGACAGCGTTTCCTCGGCAAGGTGCTGGAAATCGGCGACGACAAGGTGACAGTAGACCTCAACCACCCTCTGGCCGGCAAGGATCTGCACTTCGTAGGCTCTATCGTTGAGGCAAGAGAGGCTACAAACGAGGAGATACAGACCATCATCAACCATCTGAGCGGTGGCGGATGCAGCGGCTGCGGTGGTGAATGTGGAGGCGACTGCAACTGCAGCGGCGACTGTGGCAGCAATAACGGCGGTTGCGGCGGCTGCCACTAATCAGAAGGATTTGACAATACCCCCAGACGGTCATCAGGAATACTATAAGCAGTTGTAGAATATCACATCGTTTTGGGATGACACCTTGATGACCGTTTGGAAACAAATCACCAGACACATGCGTAACACTTTCGGCAACATATTCACACTTACGACTTTCGGGGAGAGCCATGGAGAAGCCGTGGGAGGAGTGGTAGACGGTCTGCCTGCCGGCATCGACATCGACATCGACTTCATCCAAAGCGAGCTCGACAGGCGCCGGCCCGGACAGAGCAGCGTGACAACAAGCAGGAACGAAGCCGACAGAGTGGAAATTCTGAGCGGCACGTTCGAGGGAAAGTCTACGGGATGCCCTATTGGTTTCATCGTGAGAAACACCAACCAGCATTCCGCCGACTACGACAACATGCGCGACCTGTTCAGACCATCACATGCCGACTTCACATATTATAACAAGTATGGCATAAGAGACTATCGCGGCGGCGGCAGATCATCGGCACGCATCACCATAAGCAGATGTGTGGGAGGAGCATTGGCAAAACTGGCCCTGAAGAAGATCGGAGTGGAAGTTGTGGCATACACATCGCAGGTGGGCAGCATTGCCCTCGACAACGACTACACCAGGTATGACCTGACACAGGTGGAGAGCAACATCGTGAGATGTCCCGACGCAGAGAAGGCGAAACTCATGGAGAGCCTCATCGCCGAAGTGAAGAGCTGTGGCGACACCATCGGAGGCACAGTGACGTGTGTGATAAGGAATTGTCCGATAGGCATCGGCGAACCGGAGTTCGACAAGCTCAACGCCATGCTCGGATATGCCATGCTCGGCATCAACGCCGTGAAGGGAATTGAGTTCGGATCGGGATTCGAGGGAGTGACGCATCGCGGCAGCGAGATGAACGACATCTTCTATCCCGAAGACGAAAAGATAAAGACGCGGTCTAACAACAGCGGAGGTATACAGGGCGGAATTTCCAACGGCAACGACATATTCTTCCGGGTGGCGTTCAAACCTGTAGCCACACTGCTTCAGAAACAGGAAACCATCGACAAAGACGGCAATCCTACCACCTTCAAGGCAAGCGGCAGACACGACGCTTGCGTGTTGCCAAGAGCGGTTCCGATAGTGGAATCAATGGCGGCAATGGTGATTTTAGACCAATTTTTGTATAATAAAACAACAAAATTATAATTTTTAACTATTCTGATAAAAAAAACAGCCATTATTGTTTTGGCATTCAAATATTTGCAGTATATTTGCAATCGACAAGCGGGTGCTTGTGAAAGTACCGATTGTCTAATTAAGTCTAGTTTAGTTTTTGTGTTGGTTGAGGGCGGTCAATTGATCGCCCTCTTTTTATGCTTTTGTCCATTCCAAACAACATCCATCATCCGCAAAACCATCAATCCTACCAAACGGCAACCTGCACTCCCTCTTGCCGAAAATTGGAGTTAAAACACGCAAACACTTTGTCATATCAAGAAATAGAGTTATTTTTGCAGGAAATCACATCTTACTATACACAACAAGGATAATGAGTGGCAACATCTATATAAAGAACGCACAGGTGAACAACCTGAAGAATGTATCATTGGAAATCCCAAGAAACAAGTTTATCGTGATTTCCGGTGTCTCCGGCTCCGGCAAGTCATCACTGGCTTTCGACACACTGTATGCCGAAGGCCACAGACGATATGTGGAGAGCCTCTCGGCATATGCCAGACAGTTTCTCGGAAGGATGAGCAAACCGAAATGCGACTACATAAAGGGACTGCCACCGGCAATAGCCATAGAACAGAAAGTGATTTCCAAAAACTCTCGTTCCACAGTGGGCACAAGCACGGAGATTTATGAATACCTGCGGCTGCTCTTCGCACGCATCGGACACACCTTCTCGCCAATAAGCGGCAACGAGGTGAAACGACACACCGTGGAGGACGTGATAAACAAGGTGAAGACCTTCTCTGAAGGCACGCGCTTCGTGGTGCTCTCACCGGTGGTGAGAATCGCCGACCGCACTCTCTCGCAACAGCTCACGATGATCATGCAGCAGGGATACACACGAGTGTTCGTGAAAGGCGACTTCCAGCGTATCGACGACCTGCTCAACGATGACAAACTGGACGAGAACATAAAGGACGAGAACATCTGGACAGTGGTAGACCGCATAGCGTGGGAAAGCGACAACGACACGCTGTCGAGACTCACCGACTCAGTGGAGACGGCTTTCTACGAGGGCGACGGGGCATGCCGAATCGCCATCATGCCGGCAAACATAGTATATGATTTCTCAACTCGCTTCGAAGCCGACGGCATGACATTCGAAGAGCCGAGCGACGGCATGTTCTCTTTCCACTCCCCCATCGGAGCTTGCCCTATGTGTGAGGGATTCGGAATGGTGATCGGCATCGACGAAAAACTCGTGATTCCAGACTCATCGCTCAGCGTATACGACGGATGCGTGCAATGCTGGCACGGAGAGAAAATGGGCGAATGGAAAAAGGAATTCATCAGAAGAGCGGCAACAGACAAGTTCCCGATCTTCGAACCATACTACAAACTGTCGCAGAAGCACAAAGACTGGCTGTGGCACGGTCTGCCATCCGACAAAAGCAGAGACAAATACGACAGGGTGAGCATCGACGACTTCTTCCAGATGCTGAAAGAAAACCAATACAAGATACAATACCGCGTGATGCTCAGCAGATACCGCGGCAGAACGGTATGTCCGGAATGCCACGGCAGAAGACTGAAAAAGGAGGCAAACTACGTGAAGATACAGGGAATGAGCATCTCTGACCTCGTGGACATGCCTGTGGAGAACCTGAAGAAATGGTTTGACGAACTGAGCCTCAACGACCACGATGCCGCCGTGGGCAAACGACTGCTCACAGAGATAAAAAACAGACTGGGATTCCTTGTGGAAGTGGGATTGGGATACCTCACGCTGAACAGACAGTCTAACACGCTGAGCGGCGGAGAGAGCCAGCGCATCAACCTCACCACATCGCTCGGAAGCAGTCTGGTGGGATCGCTGTATATCCTCGACGAACCAAGCATCGGACTGCACAGCCGCGACACCTTCAGACTGATAAGCGTGCTGAAAGACCTGCAGGCTCTGGGAAACACGGTGGTGGTGGTGGAACACGACGAAGACATCATACGTTCTGCCGACCATCTAATCGACATCGGTCCTGACGCCGGACGACTCGGAGGCAGAGTGGTGTTCGAAGGCGACCCACAGAAGATAACAAGCGACACGATAAAGAAATATCCCGAAAGCCACACCATCAGATATCTGCTCGGCGAGGAGCGCATACCAGTGCCTGCCAACCGACGCAGCTGGAATCTCTTCATAGGCATAAAGGGAGCGAGAATGAACAACCTGCAGGGCATAGAAGTGAAATTCCCGCTCAACGTGATGACGGTGGTGACGGGAGTGAGCGGATCGGGAAAATCCTCGCTCGTCAAGGGCATACTCTTCCCTGCCCTGAAGCGACAGCTCGACGAAGTGGCTGACATGCCGGGTGAATACTCATCGATATTCGGCGACATAAAGACGATAAAACACGTGGAGATGGTGGACCAGAACCCTATCGGCAAGAGCACGAGGTCGAACCCCGTGACATACACCAAGGCTTACGACGCCATCCGCCAGCTCTTCGCCGAACAGCCGCTGGCTGAGCAGATGGGATTCTCTTCAAAATACTTCTCGTTCAACGCCGAGGGCGGCAGATGCGAGGAATGCAAGGGAACGGGAGTGCTCACGGTGGAGATGCAGTTTATGGCCGACCTGGAACTGGAATGTGAGGCCTGCCACGGCAAACGCTTCAAAAAGGAAATTCTGGAAGTGAGATTTGCCGGGAAAAACATCGACGACATCCTCAACATGACAGTCAATGAAGCAATAGAATTCTTCACGGAAAACAACCAGAAGGACATCGTGAAGAGACTGAAGCCGCTGGAGAGCGTCGGACTGGGATATATCAAACTCGGACAGAACTCCTCTACCCTATCCGGCGGAGAGAACCAGAGAGTGAAACTGGCTTATTTCATCGGACAGGAAAAGGCTGACCCCACACTGTTCATCTTCGACGAGCCGACAACAGGTCTGCACTTCCACGACATCAAGAAACTGCTCAATTCGTTTGACCAGCTGATAAAGCGTGGACACAGCATCATTGTGATAGAACACAACATGGATGTGATAAAATATGCCGACCACGTGATAGACCTCGGTCCCGACGGCGGAAACAAGGGTGGACAGCTTGTATGCTGTGGCACTCCCGAAGAGGTGGCTGCATGCGAAAACAGCATAACGGGAAAATATCTGAAAAAAGTTCTTGACAACTCAAAAAAAGAATAGAAAAGCGACAAAAGATTTTGCTCGTCAGAAAATAATTGTTACCTTTGCACCACTTGTTCGGAACAGTGCCCTGTTCCGGGTGTTTAATCAGCCGATATGGCTCAGTTGGTAGAGCAACGCATTCGTAATGCGTAGGTCCCGGGTTCGAGTCCCGGTATCGGCTCCATAGCGATTAAACAGAAGATAAACTAATGGGAAAAGATTTGCGATAATAGCTCAGTTGGTAGAGCACTAGCTTCCCAAGCTGGGGGTCGCGGGTTCGAGCCCCGTTTATCGCTCTTGTCATCATAGCATTCCCCACACTTCCATTCTTCTTATTCTTTCTCCAACGTATTGTATTACAGTATCTATAACAGTTGTACTTCTACAATCCTGAAATCCCTATGGATTACCGTTTGGGAATAATATATAATCAGCAAAAAAGCGACTTTCCAAAGAGAGTCGCTTTTCTGCTGTTATAAACAATCGTTTGTCTGATCAAATTCATGAAGGAGGCTGCAATCAATCCTCGTCGGCAAATGTCTCGAGCGAGAACTGGCTGCTGCCATCGAAGCAGTGGGTACACACCTGACACTTCGGCAGACCGATAGCCTCGATGAGCTGTTCGATGGTATTGAACTTCAGAGTGGTGAGTCCCAGTTCCTTTGCTATCTCGTCCACCATGCGCTTATACTCCGGAGAGTCGGTGGTGGCATACTTGTCGAGATTCTTGTTCGGGTCGCCCTCAAACTTCTGGATCATACGACGGGTGATAAGCTCCATATCGCTCTTCGATGACGTGAAGTTGATGAACGGACATCCGTATACGAGCGGCGGACAGGCAATGCGCATGTGGCATTCCTTCAGACCAGCCTGATCGAAGAGCACCTTCACGTTGTCACGAAGCTGTGTGCCGCGCACGATGGAGTCATCGCAGAAGAGCACCTTCTTGCCCTGCAGCATAGCCTTGTTTGGGATAAGCTTCATCTTTGCCACGAGAGAACGCATGCTCTGGTTTGACGGAGTGAAGGAGCGTGGCCATGTAGGAGTGTATTTTGCTATGCAGCGCTGATAAGGTACATTCTTGCCAGCCGCATATCCCATCGCCATTCCCGTTCCAGAGTCTGGAATACCGCTGCAGCAGTCCACCTCCACGGGGTCTGTCTTCGCCATGTTGAAGCCATTGTCGAAACGCGCCTGCTCCACGTTCTTTCCCTCGTATGTAGATGTGGGGAATCCGTAATACACCCACAGAAACGAGCACACCTGCATCTTCTTGTTCGGTTTCCTTATCTGCTCCATTCCGTCGGCGGTGAGCTTCACTATCTCTCCCGGTCCTACATTATATACTGTATCGAAATCAAGGTTAGGGAACGAGGTTGATTCGCTCGACGCCGCATATGCCCCATCTTTCTTTCCGATGATTATCGGAGTGCGTCCCCAGCTGTCGCGGGCGCAGATGATGCCGTGGTCGGTGAGCAGAAGCATCGTGCACGATCCCTTGATGTGGCGATACACGTTCTCTATACCCTCCTTGAAGGTCTTGCCCTGGATGATGAGCAGCGCCACGAGCTCCGTAGGGTTTGTGCTGCCCGACGACATCTCGGCGAAATGCATGTTCTTCTCCAGCATCTCGCTTGTCAGCTCATCCTTGTTGAGTATCTTCGCCACCGTGCAGATGGCAAATTTTCCCAAGTGAGAATTCATTATCAGCGGCTGTGCGTCGGTGTCGCTGATTACGCCGATTCCCGATGTAGCCCCCTCGAAGCGGTCGAGAGTAGGCTCAAACTTGGTGCGGAAATAAGAGCTTTCGAGATTATGGATAGAGCGCACGAAGCCCTTTTCCTTGCAAAATGTTGCCATACCACCACGGCGTGTACCGAGGTGAGAGTTGTAGTCGGTGCCATAAAACAGGTCTGCCACACAGCTTTTCTTTGAAATTGTTCCGAAGATACCTCCCATATAAATATATTTGTTTGTTATTTTGTTTCCGTCTGCAAAGGTAATGAAATCTTCATTATTCATTCATCCGAATGTCATTTTTTATTGCAGACATGATATAAATTTGTATCTTTGCAAAAGGAAACACTAAAAATGTCGAAGAAGCGAATACAATCATGACCTTAGACTTCTGAGACTATAATCGGAAACAAAATTAAAAATCTTTTACTACGTGTATTATCTGTCATCATCATCGCCGTGTCTGCACCCATGAGTGCGAACGCCTCGTCGGCTGCCGAAGGAAACTGAAGAACAATAACCGTATTTATCCCGAATCGAGGGATAACCCCAAACAATACACTGGCAGCAAGGGCTGGAATCTGTTTTCTCTCTTGTTGCTTTTTTTATCCCCAATCGGTCAGCAGGACTTTCATTCAACCCCAATCGGTCATTAGGGCATAAACCGAAATCTGCCATTATTTCATCTTCATTCCCATGTTATACATTATGAAGCCGTAGATGTCGGCTGTCTCTTCCATCACCTTAGACAATGGTTTGCCGCCGCCATGGCCTGCCTTGCTGTCGATACGGATCAGGACTGGGGCCTTGCCTGACACTCCTGCGGACGGGCAGCGAACTTGAACGAATGGGCCGGAACCACACGGTCGTCGTAGCCAGGGCAGAAGCAATAAATAGTGTTTTCATTCGCATATAAATTTATAATGCAAACTTACTCAAAAATTCCCGAAATATAGTACATCGACGGAATAAATGCCGATATTTGAAAATATAATCTTACCTTTGCATTAACCATGACAACTGGCTCAGCAAATGTATAACACTTACTCACAAGCATAAAAAAGAAACACATATATATATGGAATTGAATAAAGACATCAAGAATCTGGAACAGCTGTTCCACACAGACCTCCACCAATACCTGCTCTCCATCGGAAAAGTGGACGAGCGTCTGCCTGAGGCTCCCGACATCGAGGAACTGTGGCAGAAAATCGGCGAGAGCTATCTGCCCGACGGGATGAGGGAGTTCAACGCCTACCCCACCGTGTCGCTCGGATGGATGATGTTCATCGGAATGGCGATAGCGAAATATTGGGACACCGACTGGGAACTCTACAGCAAAGTTGGCGACCTGTATAAATATCTGAGAGACCAGCGCGACTTCGACCACATGGACGACTACATCTGCGAGAAAGTATTGCTGCTCGCCGAGGAGGACCACGCCATGATGACAAAGACCGTGGGCGAATGTGCCTTACGCACATACAACCTGCTCTACCACCAGCACCTCGAACCCGGCACTCCCGAGGCTTTCCAGGGTTATGTGTCTGCCCTCCACCAGATGTATCTCATGGGCATGTCGATTGAACTGAAACGCCTCGGCTACCACATGACGAAGCTGAACTGACAAACATGGGGCACAGGGCGTCGTTTCAGGCAAAACCTCGGCAAATGTAAAGATTTTGCCATATCATCTGAAATCACGCGGAAACTGTCAGATCATCAGGTTTTCTTCATAGCGCATTGGCATACAGGCAGTTAGCTACCTGACAGTTGTTTTCAATTGTCTGGATGGTTTGAAACTGTCTGGATGATTTGAAACTGTCAGGAATTATCTGATGAGAGGAATTACATGTGTCGGCAGAATCTTGGAAACAGGAATATGGTATTACAACATTAACCCAAATCGGCCATTAGGGCTTGCTTGTATTTTGGAATTTTAGAAGAGTAGATTTTGTTTGTCTTTTAATAAGTAATAGCGAGCTATTGCAAATTAAAAACAAGCAAAAGACGCCTTATAAAAGGCAAAAGGCAGCAAGCAGTCATGAAAAATAAAGTAAACGTCCTAATAACCGTTTTGGGTTAACTTATTGGGCAGACGTCTGACACAGATTCTGCCCAACTGGGGCAAGCACGTTGCCCATGATGGGCAAGCATCGTGCCCCGGTTGGGCAAGCAGCGTGCCCATTTAACATACAAAACGGTCATTATGGTGAAGTAGTGGAGTAAGCCGATGGAAAACATGGTGTATGCCAACCAGCTGCAATACTACGACGCAATTACTGCCAACAGCAATGCTGCCGACTCCGGACCATTTATAGACTTTATGCTTGGGGAAATACAGAAAGCTCTCGAAGCGCACAAGCGAGAACCGATAAAGAAAGTTCCTGATAAAATTCCTGATAAACTGTTACAGGCTTTCCCCGAAATGCAGAGTATGGCATGGAGCGGTTACATATTAATATACTTTACCGGATTCTGGCTCTTCCCATAGAAAGAAACCACGCTTTTCCATACGTAAGGAGAATTCAAACATTTATTCCCTACAAATTCAATACGTCCCTCATACTTTGGATTGTCTGTATATTTCCAATCTTGAGGGATGTAGTCTTCTTTTACTATACCATCCACAACGGCAAGGACATGATTTGCTTTTGATGCCCTTTGCAAACTCATTTTCCAATACTTGCGTGTCATCTCATACAAATCTTCCCTATCTATTTTGCCTACTTTTAGGCAAATTATTGTGTCGCCGTCCTGTGGTATTAATTCTGTTCCCATCTTATCTGATTTTATTTTCTTACAAAGCTAAACAATTTTCTGATTCCTTCCAAATTGAAAGTAATTATGTAACCTCCCCCTACCCCCCTCTTTTCCTTTTCCTGCGCCATTTATGACTTTCGGACGTGACTTCGCTTACATAGGCAATCAATACCATTTGGAAATGAAACTGCTGGACTCCAACGAAATCCGGCAGCTCCGCGATGTGTGTATATTTGAGGTGAATGGGATTGAGGTGTATATGTAGAGTAGCGAATTTGGCTAAAATTGTCAAATTCCTAAAAAAACAGTCTTCCTTTTAAAAGAAAAGTATTACCTTTGTTCCGAAAAAGTGGAACATGTACCACTTTTTCGGAATGGATGATAGTTAACAGAAGCACTTATATCGACCAATTGATTCGTTCTAAAGGCAACGGATTGATTAAAATTATAACAGGATTAAGACGTTCTGGAAAGTCTTTCTTGCTAAAGAAGCTTTTCCGACAGCACCTGTTGAATGATGGTGTTAAGGAAGACCATATCATAATTATTGATATGGAGAGTCGAAAGAACAAGCCATTCAAAGACCCTGACTATTTACTTGATTGGGTAGAAAAGGAAATGAAAGACGATGAAACATACTACATCATTATTGACGAGGTACAGGAAGTGAATGATTTTGTTGAGGTTCTTTCCACACTCTCGGTAACTGAAGGCACTGATGTTTATGTTACAGGCTCTAATTCACGCTTCCTTTCATCTGATGTGGTGACAGAGTTCCGTGGGCGTGGTGATGAAATTCATGTTTGGCCTTTGTCATTCAAGGAATTTATGTCTGTTTTTCCTGGTTCAAAGGAAGATGCGTGGTCTGAATACATTATGTTTGGTGGACTTCCACAACTCTTAACTCAAATTGGCGATGACAAGAAATCCGATTTCTTGCGTAGGCTATACCGTACCGTGTATCTCCGTGACATATATGAGCGTAATGACATTACCTTAAAACCTGAATTTGAAGAGCTTTCAAAGACTGTGGCTTCAAGCATAGGCGCACCTGTCAATGCTCTTAATATTGCCAACACTTTCAAGTCTGTAAGCAACGTTCAGAATATCACGGACAAGACGGTTTCCGTATATCTTGGATATATGCAAGATGCTTTCCTTATTGAGAAGTCTGAGCGATATGACATTAAAGGACGCAAGTACATCGGCTCGCTATCAAAATACTATTATCAAGATATCGGTTTGCGCAACTCTATCATTTCTTTCCGACAAACAGAGCCTACCCACATCATGGAGAATGTCATCTATAATGAAATGCGTATGCGTGGTTGGCTCGTTGATGTTGGCAACGTTGCTCAAAGGGTTAGAAACGATAAGGGACAAAATATCCGTGTCACACTTGAAGTTGATTTCGTCTGCAATAAAGGTAGCCAACGCATTTACATACAATCGGCTTGGAGAATGCCTGATGCCGACAAAATGGAGCAGGAGAAACGTTCCTTGCGCTTAGTGAGTGATTCTTTCCGTAAACTCCTTATCGTTGGTGAGCATACAAAATCGTGGAGCGATGATGATGGAATTCAGATTATCAGCATCTATGATTTCTTGCTTGATTTGTCTTCGACAGATTAATATTGACTTTCACAATACAAACTTTAGGCTTATGGGAGATTATGAAAAATTTGTAGAGGCTTTTGATGCTGTAACTATTCAGCCTATCTTATTTAAAAATACATAAGACGAATGTAGCTGCTGGACTCTAACGAAATCCGGCAGCTTCGTGATGTGTGTATATTTGAGGTGAATGGAATTGAGATGTATATGTAATAAATGTATTACTTTTATTTGGTAGTATGTAACAAATTGATTAACTTTGCAGCATGGAAGAGAAATTGATAAGGCACATTATCTACTCGGACGAGTTCGAAGAATACTACGCAAGTATGAACGAACAATTAAAGAAGAAATATGACTATGCTTTACAGATTGTAAAATCACAATATGTCGTCAGTTCAAAAATAGTAAAGAGCTTAGAGAATACGGACTTCTACGAACTCCGAATTTCCATCAGTTCCAACGAATACAGAACTATCCTGCTCGCTGTTGACCACGACAATTTCATACAAAGCAAAAATGTACTTCTTCTGAACTCGTTCTTGAAGAAAGATACAAAACAGTACAAGGCTGAAATAAAAAAAGCCCAAAACATTGTTAAACGTTATTTGGAGGATTGAATATGTTGAAACTTGACAAAAACAAACTTGCTGGTCTCAAAACATTTGACGACCATCTGCAAGAAAGATATGGTGACGAAAATAGTCCCGAGCGTAAGGAGTTTGAAGCTAAGGCTAAAGCTTGGTACTATGCTGAACTTCTTAAGGATGAACGCAAGCGCCAAAATGTAACACAAAAAGTGTTGGCTGAAAAAATCGGTAAGAAACGCGAGTACATATCTTCACTCGAAAAGGGTCAGACAGATATGCAACTCTCTACGTTCTTGCGTATTGCCGATGCTCTTGGCCTACGCTTTTCTTTGGTGTTGGGATAGATTACCTTTCTGATGTAAACCTAAAAGATATAGTTATGCAGTATAATAAAGATTCACATATCAACAATGTTGATGATGTAATAAAGTTCTTCCGTTACATCGTCGATGAACGCAATGTGAATTTCAATCCTGATGATATGTTTGAGGATTACATGTCAGCAGATGGAACTAATGCTTTCACACCTGAAGAGTGCGAAATCTACAATCATCTTACAAAAGAGTGCTTTGATATCTGTGAAAAGGAAGAAGCTGATATTTATGAAATAGCATTTGAACTTTTGAATTACAAAAAACATACGCAAAATCCGTATGGCTATCAAAGCTAAAGGCAATGGTAAATCTGGTGGAGCAAGGGTCATTACTTTCAATGTCTTTACAGATGTGGAAAACGGTCATGTGGTTTTCCTTCTTCTCTATGATAAAGAGGATGCTTCAACCGTCAAAGTCAATGTTGTCAAGCAACTTGTGCGAGACATGGGATTTGATATTGAATGAATCAATAAAGGGATGCATAGTCTTCCTCATTTATTTCTTTTGCCCATCCCAAGATATTTTGGGAATATCAGTTAATCACCTATATAAATGACTTAATCCCCAAACTGCCTGATAGGCGTTTGGGGATTAAACCATATACTGACGGAATTGGCGGCAGGACTCTTGCGACATGGAGGCTTGACGCCAAAAATGTTCTGATCGGGGGCAGGTTTCTTATTCCGTCTCCCAGATGTTGCTGCCGAAGTCTTTTGCACAGGCTTCGTCGGCATCCTTATCCGATATCACATCGGGCACCTTTATTTTTATACCGTTCGCCGAGAGCGGTGTCAAGCTTTCTCCCTCCAATGGTATTACCTTCATATCTGGTTTTACGTAAATTCTGCGACTCATATTTCTTTCTCCTTCTGCGTTATTTTATCTGTTCGTTGTGATGAATTTCTTTCCGTTTATTATCATTATCCCGCCGTTTGCAGTCTTGCAACCAGCATTCAGTTTCATTCCCGACAGCGAGTAGGCGGTTGTACCACTTGTTGGCGCCGCATACTCAGCGGTCTTTATGGCGTTCGTCTCCCCGTCGATGGTCACAGAGGGCAGCTGGGCGCTCCCGTTCACCGTTCCGGTATGCTTTTGCAGATAACATCTGAAGCCTCTCATCGGTCGGGAGTCAGCCTTCGGCTTAGCCAGCGTACCATCTGCTATCAGAAACAGTTGCGTGCCGTCTGCCGCCAACTCGAGTGATCCAAAAGTGCCGCAGAGATCCCATTCGCCGCCACATACAGTCTGTGCGGTTGTGCTCCTAACTGTGACGTCCGCAAACGTTGGCTGCTCCACATAATATTCGGGCCGCATCAGAAACGGCATGCCGGCATTCAACACGCCCTCTTTCACAGTAGAGAACGACAGTTCTCCGTTCTGGTATCCGTCATACAAATACACCTTCGTTTCTTTGCCGAAAATCTCCGTTATCATCTCCTTGCTCAGGTCGAAGGGCAGACACATGGTATACAACTGAGAGGGGTTGAATGTGCGATTCAGAGCCAACGTCTTGTTCGCACCAGCGATTCCACTAATTGTGCTCTCTACTTTCTCGCCTTTCTCGTCAAGCGTAGCGTCAAGCTTGGGACGGGTGTAGGTGAAGGTGATGGTGGTGATATAAGATTTATCTTTATCTTTATTTCCTTTCTCTATAAATGAAATATTATCGCTGTTTATTGAAGAAACGGTAGTTGTATTATTGGCGTTTACATTAATGGGGGTTTTATATTTTCCATTATAAACAGGTTGGAGAGCGTTGATTCCATATGTATTTGTACCCAGTGTAACAGAGTTTATTAAGGCTGAGTTAGGTACAGAAATATTTATCTGTCCCGGATTATTATACCACTTGTCTAATCTGAGATAAGTGTTTTCCCCTTCATGATAACATATCATTCCACGTAATGAGACGGATAAATCTTGAACTTTAAAAGTAATATCGGTTAGTACACTTTGGTTATTATTTGCGTTATTATTTTTCAATCCAAATGCTCCTTCTTTTGTAAAGTTCAAAGTCACCGTAACCTCTTCTTTCTCATTCCCCTCTTCTCCCTGGCCATAAGCCAAATCACAGCCCAAGGTCAAAAATAGAACAACGAATGTGAATAACATAACGCCGTATTTTTTCATTTTTCCTTTGTATCAATAGTTTGTTGAAATTCAAGATAAATGCCTTACTGCTTCACACTGCCGACCAAAGAGTTCTTTTATAGCTATCACAAATAGTGAACTCTGATTCAAGAGTCAACATTCCTGTTGTTTGCTAAACATGAAGCATTTGCAATGCAAAGGTAGCATTTTCCTTCAAGATAAACGCCCATTTTAAGAAAAAAGTATTTATTTTGCCCTCAATATTCCCACTTTTACTCATCAAAGAACACAGTTTTGGGGCTATATTCAGCATTTTTTGCAACAGTGAGTAATGTCCCTATAGCTTACAACTACACATTGATAAAACGCGTTTCAGGTGCTTTGGTCGTTCTACTTGCCAAACACCTCGCTGCAGGGCTACACCGAGTGCCTAGCTCTCTACGAGGGTGAACCCATTCCGCACATGGTGCGCATCGAGGATGATAAGGTGGACACAAAGAACAACGCCCATCGTTATGCAATCAATCCACATCACCACCCTCCGCAAAATCCTATCCAGTCCCGACCCCATCGACATCCGTCTATGGACGCGCAACGGTGAGATCCAGTCCTGGCACCGCAGCATCTCCCCCAAATATGACTTCTACAAAGACGGTGCAAGTTGAAGGCAGGACATCAAGCAACGCTTGAATGTTATGCTGAGACGTAGCCCGCCTTATCAAAAGGCACAAGACGAATGAAGCTGCTTGACTCCAACGAAATCCGGCAGCTTCGTGATGTGTGTATATTTGGGGTGAATGGGATGGAGGTGTATATGTAGTGTGTCACAAGAAGTATCTTTTTTTGTAACAAAATCAACATTTGTGTTTGCATGGCTGATATTGTATATTTGTGGTTTTATAGAATATGTATCGGGCATTTTTTAGTTAAACATTGCTACTTTTCTAAGCCTTTTCTTTGTTTTGTCACAAAAAGTTGCTATTTTTGTGACAAAATTAAGGTTAGACATGGAAAGTATAGCTCATAAAATTGAAAACAGGATAAAGGGATTTGGTAGGGGAAAGATTTTCTTTGCCGATGACTTCCTTGATTTTGGCTCTTCTGATGCTATCCGACAGACTTTGCTTAGGCTTACAAAAAGCGGGGTAATTATTCGTGTGGCACAGGGAATTTACTGTTATCCCGAAATTGACGAAACTTTGGGATTAGGGGTGATTTATCCTACTGACATCCAAATTGCTGAAGCCTTGGCTGAACGCTCTCATTCCAAAATTGTCCCCACTGGCGACTATGCGCTGAATGTTCTTGGACTTTCTACACAGGTTCCGTTGAATAGTGTTTTCCTCACAAATGGAAAGTCGCGCAGAATATCAGTGTCAGGGAATAGATCTATCACATTTAAGAATACGGCTCCACGCAACTTGGCTTTTACGAACCGACTTGCCATGTTGGTTAATTCTGCTCTAAAGTCGATAAAGAACGTCAATGTTACTACTAAACAGACGGATCATATTTACCACTTATTGAGACAGGAGAAGAAAGAAGATGTGCTTGTCGACTTGAAACTGATGCCTGTATGGATTAGAAAAATTGTACAAAACGCTTATGAATAAATTCTTTGAACTTTCGTTTGACGACCAACGACGTGTGCTTCAACAAGCATCTGCACGATGCGGGTTGCCTCCACAGGCTATAGAGAAGGACTTGTGGGTTTCTAATATTCTGCAAATCGTTTTCGACTTGCCTTTTGCTGATAAACTCATCTTCAAAGGTGGCACATCTTTGAGCAAGGTCTGGCATCTTATTGAGCGTTTCTCTGAAGACATTGATTTGGCTGTCGACCGCTCTTTGTTTGGGTTCGAGGGCGACTTGACGAAGAAGCAGATAAAGAAACTGCGCAAGGCTTCTTCGCTATTTGTCAAAGACACGTTTTGCCAGGCATTGCAGGAGGCTGTCGAGAAATATGGTTTGCAGGACTTTTGCAAAATCGAGTCTGAGCCAGACGGTGAGGGCGATAGCACATATCCAGAACCGAGAAAGATTTTCGTGAGGTATAAGAGTGCTTGGGCTGAGCCGTCTGAATACCTTTCGCCAATAGTGATGTTGGAGATTGGAGCAAGGTCTTTGCTGGAGCCAAACGAGCAAACACATATCAACAGTATGGTCGAGGGCGTGTTTCCTACCATACAGACAACAATTGTCGATAGCAAGGTGGCAACAGCTCTTGCAAGCAAGACTTTCCTTGAAAAGGTATTCCTCTTGCACGAGTTGTTTTCCGTAGAGGGACGTGGTGTCATTGCCGACCGCAAGTCAAGACATCTTTATGACCTCTCTCGTATGATGGACAAAGACTTTGCTTTGGCTGCCATAAAGGATGATGAACTGTGGGAGTCCATTCGTCATCATCGCGAGATATTCACAAGCATTAGTGGTATGGACTACACCCCAGACATCCGTCGTCGCATCGTTCTCGTTCCTCGTGAGGATATACGCAGCGCATGGGAGGCTGACTATAAAAGTATGTGCTCTTCCATGATTTTCGGAGAGAAACCTTCTTTCATTGAACTCATTGAGGATATGAAAGTGCTTGAAGATAGATTCCACAGATTTTGAAATGTGACAAGAAATGAAAAAATGCAATAATTCATGAAATATATTCAAAATCTACCGTTTATTCTAAGTAGTACAATTAAACGTAAAATAAAAAAGACTTTAAACCTTTTATTCCTGCTACTTGCAGTTTTTGCTGTTTCAAGTTGCAGCAGCGATGATGACGAGAAAAAAGATTCCGTCAAGGAGATAACAATATATGTTTCTTCTGAAACGGGTGAAAGTTACGGATTTAACTCTACCCCAGAGGAATGTATGCTTGTAAAGTTTGATAATCCAAATGGTGAATGGGAACATCTTAGTCTATATCGTATCGAGGGTTTCACTTATGTAAAAGGGCATGAGTATGAATTGCGGATAAAGATGACTACACTTGCCAGTCCGCCAGCTGACGGCTATAGCCACAAATATTTGCTCGTCAAAATTGTTCAAGACAAACTCGTCAAAGAGACGGAAACTCCAACCGACAATAGTGTAAAGTCAGAAAGCGACATTGAGTATCAGGAGCTGTGCCCGTACAACAAATACGAGACAGAAGACAACTATATCATAGATGGCGAAGGAAATATCTATAAAGGCAATGGGTGGACAAAGCCTTCTTATGAACATAGTAGGATATACGTAGAAAATGTTTTGGATAAAGGCGATGACAACTGGGTCAAATTCAATAGCATCCCATATCAGACGTATTGCTCATACGTCATTTCTCCGCTGACAGACGATATAAGAATGGTGTATAATGAGGACGGCGGCCCGTTGTTTAAGGATGTAATACCGGAAAGCGAATTTGAGTATATTACAAAAAAATGAACTCAGGCGAGAAACTACAGTATTTTCTCATCTTGGCCAATGTATACAAAAAAGGACTCCAGAAATTGAAATTTACAATTACGAAACAATGAAACGCTGTTTGTACGAATAATGTGCCATAACAAATAAGTGATTATGAAAAAGCGTTTCCTCTTACCAATCGCTTTTCTGATGGTTTAATGGAATAACGTTATTTTAGAACTTTTCGTATAAACCACGATTGATTTTCACGCATTAAAGATTAGTCTTTTAATATAAAAGCATATAATTCCTAAGGAATTAAGAATTAGCCTTGTCTTTTCCCCACCTCCCATTCGCTCATATCTTTGCCCTAAAAAAGCAAGATATGAGCGATTTTTCATTTATTCCACCAACATCAGTTGTCACCATCCCCGGTGCCCACGCCTCCGCTGCCTTCACCTCCAAGACATCCGAAGTCTTCAAGGAAGAGCATAACATCGCACCAATCATCATCAACGACAAGATGAAGTACATCCCATGGGGAGGTGACAACCAGATGCCGTACAATATCATTGACCTCATCGAGTCTGACGAGACAATGAGCACTTGCCAGATGTTCAACGCCGAAGTCTGCTATGGCAGCGGACTTGTCTATGACACGGAGCTTGCAACCGCACAAGTGCAAGCGCAAGTGGATGACTTTATGCTGGACAACGACCTCGCAAGTTACTTCTTCGGCGTATGCCAGGACTTCAAGCACTTCGGCTTTTGCGTCAGTGTGATCATCCTCAATGAGGATGCCAGTCGCATTGTCCGCATCGTGCGCAAACAGGCGTGTTACGTCCGCTTTGCACCGGCTGACAAAAACGGCATCATTCCTTATATCCTATATGCAAACTGGCGCAATACCGTCAGCCCCGAAAACATCGAGCGCATCGAACTCCTCAATCCGCAAGCCCCATTGACCGACTTCCAGACTCGTTCAAAGAAAATCAAGAAGTTTGCCATAATTTCCCGTGTTCCCACTCCCGACAGCACGTATTATCCAATACCGTACTATGCAGCTCTTTTCAAAGGTAAATGGTTCAACATCAAGCAACTCATCGGCATCGCCAAGGAAGCAAAACTGAAGAACTCGGCTCCCATCAAATACCACATCGAAATTGCCAACTCCTTCTGGAACAACATCTTCAAAGTCAAGGGTATAACTGACCGCGAATACCCGATACCAAGCATCATCGACATAGTGAACAGCATACGTTTAGCCAAGGGCAACGTGTTCGCTGAATGGAAGCAATCTGACACCGCCAAACTCTTTGAAGACCATGGATACAAAAACAAAAAGCAAGCAGGAGGTTACTTCTTCTAAGAAAAAGCATTATTTTTGCAGAAACAATACAATAATATGAAAGAAGATCAAATAAGAAACCTACAAGTTCTATTGCAACGATTAGATATTGTAAGGGATAAAATTACAGCGAGAAACGATGGTAAGGAAAAGTTCAACATTTTTACTTGCCTAATGGATTCAAGTGAAGAAGTGAATCTCCATTCTCGCTTTATATCAAGTCTGTTAGACCCACAAGGTAATCATGGACTTGGCTTTGCTCCTATTAATATAATTCTAAAGACTTTAAACAGTTCTTTTCAATATAATCAAGAAACCATAGAGGTTATACCTTCATTTTCCAATTGGTCTGAATATAAGGAAATAGATATTCTTCTCATTGATAGGAAAACGAACTATGCCATTATAATTGAGAACAAAATCAACGCTTGCGACAGCAACCATGCTGATGAAGGACAGCTTGAACGATATTATAGACGTATAATTGAAGAGGACAAAATACCCCAAGAAAACGTTGAAGTTTACTATCTTACGATAGACGGACATGAGCCTTCTGAAGAAAGTGTTTCAACAAGTTCAAGATATAAGGATTTACCGGACATTGTCCGTTGTATAACTTATGGAAACGAAATCACACAATGGCTACAGCAATGTATGCAAATCGCATGCGACAAACCATATCTTAGGGAAACAATCGCACAATATATAAATCTTATAAAAGAAATGGCAAACGATACTGAAATTGAAGACAGACTCGAGATTCTTAAGATTATATCTAAGAATGACGATACTTTGGCAAGTGCCAAACTACTTTTCGACAATTACAAACATATTCAATGGCATACAATTTTCAACCTGTTCAATGATTTTTACTCAGAACTCGAAGAGAGAGGGTACACTATTGTTTCAAAAGTTGAGAATAGCATGATTGACGACATTGTTCATGGAGGTCCTAAAAAGCGTCAGCAAGATCCAAAATTCAGTGTCAAGAATAAAGACGGATTGGAAATCACCATTGGTTGTGACTATAATGATTGGTTCTTTTTTGGATTATACTCAAAAGAAAACAAATCTCTTGATAAAATAAAGATTAAAGAACTTCTACAGTCATATCAAAATTACGACTCTGACTTTTATATTGATAAAAATTGGATTTTCACAAGATACTTTGATGTTCCAGAGAATTACGATGTTTACATTTGGGACTTCAATCATAACGGTACTTTCCGAATCATAAAGCCTGATACGAGAAAAGAAACAATAAAAAGGTATTTAGATTATATGGAGAATTTTCTATATAAAGAGATGAACATTCTTCAATTTGAAAAATAACTTCTTGTCTTTTTCCCCATACAAATGCTTCCGTACTTTTGCAGTATGGAAGCATTTTTCCCTACCCACTGATTGGCAGTCACTCTCTGACAGCCAACTCCAGTATTTCTTCACGCAACTCTCGCATGATCGGCCAATGGAAGAAATTCTCACTCTCTGTCTGTTCAAATGGGCAGACCTAAGAGTGTTATGCAAGACGCATGACGGCAGCTATCTTGTGAAGCAGCGCCATGCGCCCAAGCAGGAGGCTACGCTCACCATCAGACAAGTGCAAGCAGCCACGGCATCTTTGGATTTCTTACGACAATTTGCTCCGTTGCCGGTTCGCATCACTAAAATCGGAAGAGCCACTGCCATCGAAGCCGACTTTCAGGGCGTGCCGTTCTCGACGTTCATATCTGCCGACAACTACTATCAGGGCTTTCTCCACACCAAGAACGATGCCTTATTGAAAGACCTCGCCACGCTTCTGTACCCAAAGGTCAAGTCGCGCCACCTGACAACACCGTTTTTGCTCAACGCCTTCTATTGGTTTTCGTCGCTGAAGCATTACTTAGCCCGACTATTCCCGCACTTCCTGCAACCAATGTCCAGTTCTTCTGAAGACCTCCTGGGCTACGTACCGCCCATCGGGGAGGTGCTACGGACTACCATGAATGCACAGATCCGTGCCCTCACTGGAGGCGACATCACCAAAGAGGAAGCGGTGCTCTCTATGGACACATGGCGAGCACTCACAGAACTCGACGCTAAGGCTAAAGAAGTAGAATACATCAAACGACAAACGAAATGACAGACAAGAATATCAATTGGGATGCTACCGCCTTCTTCGCATCCCTTACAGAAACAAACAAGTTCGCCAAGGCCCATGACTTTGTCTTCGCCAAGGTCAGCGGACTCGACGGCTTCGAGGAAGCCTTGCAGCAGCTCCAGTCCGCCACGGCAATCATTGCCGTCAGCGATATCAGCCAGGGCTATATCGAGGTGAACAACAGTCCGCACACCCGAAGGGTAAAGACGGTCTTCCTCGCCATGCGCCACGCCATTGATGACATGGTAGCACGCCAGCAGTGCATGGACACGGCAGTTTATGAGCAAGCTAATCCTCGAAAAGACGAAGCAGGAGCAGCATAATATCTATCTCGACTCGCGTATCTCCTTTTAGGAAATCGACCAATACTTTTTCTCTGGCTGCGTCTGTGCTTTCTTCCAAATAGCCGTTGACACTTATACCGATTTACGCTATGACCCCACTGAATGGCAATGACCCATCCTTTGATATTCAATGTTTTACAACGCAACTACTTGACTATCAGACACAAAAAAAGGGAGGCTTAGAAACCTCCCCAAGTGATTCCGTTGGGATTCGAACCCAAGACCCACGCCTTAGAAGGGCGTTGCTCTAATCCAACTGAGCTACGGAACCGACCGTTTTCGGAGTGCAAAGGTAGTACTTTTATTGTAAACTGCAAAATTTCATAGAGAAAAGTTGCAAGAAAATTGATTTTTCCTTTGATTATCAGATTTTTTCCACTCCTTTTGCATATTTTTTCGTTCTTTTCTCACTTTCAGCCGAAAAATAACGTATGCTTCTTCAACCCAAAGCGAGAAAAGGACTCAGATAAATCTGTCATTTTTTCAAGAAAGTGACGGTGGCAACGGGACGGAGATTACGTCCTGGTTTATCAGAAATGGGAGGAAACGAGCTCTTTACCTCATTCATACACATTATCTTATTGTCAGTATTCAGGAAATAATACAATCCAGACGTATTACGAAATATCGGCTCCAAAACCAATGTCTTGAGATTATTATTTATATCGGCTCTGTTATCCATTATATACTCCATCTCTCCCTTCGTCGGCAGTCTCCATCCATCCACTCCTTTCACAGCCAGCTCTGCAATGCCGGCATCAACGGCCTTCTTGACATCGGCCTGATCATCTGCATTGAATATAAGTGAACATTTCGATTTCGGCGCCAAAAGGGTCACAATGGTGATATTGCCAGACACCGCAGATTGCTCCGACTTCAGCACATAGCAACCTTTATATACCTTGCCCTGCTCTGGAGCCGTCTCGTCCACTTTCACATCACCGCCCGTATTGTCGCCCATCTCATTCTCTTTCACGTCGATTGTCCAGGTCTGCTCTCCGGCCCACGACACACCATTGATCAAGCACTTCAGCAACGGTTCTGCCACTCTCTGATAATTCACGGTCATATCCACCTTGTAGTTTGCCGCCAGCGGTTTGTCGCTGACATATCTGAATGCCTTCACCTTGCCGTCGGTCGTCGTGAAATTGAAAGTCACTACAGGATTCCCCACGCTCTCCATCAGGAATGCGTCACACTGCTTCGTCCATTTGCCATCAGTCCCCTTCTCCAGCACCACGCTATAGGCGCCATTCTCTCCGCAATACTCTCCAGCCACGTTGATTCCCTCATACAGAGGACTGACATCTGCCGTTATAGCAGCCACATTCTCCGGCACATCGCTTATCGTCACGTTGCGGAGCATAAACACCTTGCGGTTCATCGTCAGCGTGACGTCCGTTTCCTCGCCGTCCGTCAGCACCACCACACTATTTGCCGCCATTATGTCGCCATGTGCCATTCCTTCTTTCAGCGCCACCACAGACTGAGGAGTAGCCTCCTCCTTTGTCGGCAACGAATAGTTTGCCGCATCAGCTCCCGCCACGGAATACACCCGATACGCTCCGGCGGCAAGCTTGAAGTTTGCCACATCCTTTTCCGAAGCTACCGATTTATATGCCACACATTGGCCTGCCGTATCAAATACATACAGGTTTATCGGTGTCGCCACGGTCATTTCCGACGCAGCCCCGCTCTGTCCACGGGTCTTTATCCTGAGTGTCACACCACCCAAGACGTCATCGCCATCAGCCAAATCTTTTGAACACGATACGAACATTGCCAATACAAGCAGAAAGGCAAAAGAAAAAAGCATTTTATCCTTCATAGAATTATTTTTTATGGGTTTGCGTTAAATTCATCCCGAATCGGTATAATGCCGTTTTGGGGGTTAAGTTCCAACAAAAGTAATATTTTTCTACAAAAGCGACAAGAAACACCTACGTTTATTTCAACAAGAAACACCTACATTTATTTCAAATTATCCATCGAAATTCTTAAAGTCCCTATTTTTCCCAATTTTTCTGTACAAAAACCCTTGCCAATTTTGTAACATTAGTTAACGATAAAAGAAAACCAATTAACACTTACAAACAATTTTGATTTGTTTTCATAATGCAATAAATGTTTAAATATGCAAACATCAAATAAGAAAAAAGATATAATAAACCCATCCAGATCTCTCGAAAAGGATGGGCTGAAAATATCAACTAAGATTTTTTGTCAAACCGAATGATGCATCCGGTGCAATCATCAGGCCTCCAACTGACCGATGATTTCAGTCACCGATTTGCATCCATGCTTGTCAAGCCATTCATTGATGCCGTTCTTCACCTTCACCGTCACCTGAGGATCCAGGAAGTTCGCCGTACCGATTTCTATTGCGGAAGCTCCGGCAAGCATAAACTCAATGGCATCGTTGGCATTGCAGATGCCGCCGAGTCCCACAACGGGAATTCCGACAGCCTTTGCCACCTGCCACACCATGCGCAGAGCAACAGGCTTCACCGCCGGTCCGCTCAGTCCACCGGTATTGATGCTCAGCATCGGCTTGCGCTTCTCTATGTCTATCGCCATTCCCATCAGGGTATTGATGAGCGACACGCTGTCGGCACCCTCTGCCTCAACGGCACGTGCAATCTCCGTAATGTCGGTGACGTTCGGCGACAGCTTGACTATCAGCGTCTTATGATAACTCTTGCGCACGGCTCTCACCACACTGGCAGCTCCCTCGCAGGTCACTCCAAACGCCATTCCGCCGTCTTTCACGTTAGGGCAGGAGATATTCAGTTCTATCGCCGGAATCTTGTCGAGAGCGTCTATCCTTGCCGCACATTCTGCATAATCCTCTGGCGAAGAACCGCTTACGTTCACTATCATATTGGTGTCGATATCCTTTATCTCCGGATATATGTGCTCACAGAAATAGTCAACGCCCTTGTTCTGCAATCCCACGCAGTTGAGCATTCCCGATGCCGTCTCTGCCATTCGCGGATAGTCGTTGCCTTGTCTCGGATGCAGGGTGGTGCCCTTCACGATAATGCCGCCTATCTCACTAAGTTCCACGAAATCAGCATATTCCGGACCGTATCCGAATGTGCCTGAAGCTGTCATCACTGGATTCTTCAGCTCCAGATTTCCTATTTTTACCCTTAAATCTGCCATGACAAATCATTTACGTTAAACACTGGACCATCCTTACAAACACACAGGTTGCCGCTCTTCGTGCCTTCCACGCAACACAGACAGGCTCCCACGCCACATGCCATCTTGTTTTCGAGCGACGCCTCACAGCATATACCCTCAGAATGTGCATATTTCGCCACTGCCACCATCATCGGTTTCGGTCCGCAGGTGGAAATCTGGTCAAACCTCACTCGCTGCAACACGGAATGGTTTGTCACGAAGCCCTTCTCTCCCTCCGATCCGTCTTCGGTAGTGATGCACACCTCACCGTATTTCCTGTATTCATCAAGGAGCAGCAGGTCTTTTGCCGACCGTGCTCCAAGCAGGAACACCGGTGTCATACCATTGTCTTTCAGCACTTTACCGAAATAGAGAAGCGGTGCAACGCCCACGCCGCCGCCGACGAGCAACACCTTGGCACCCTTGTTCTCAGGGATGGTGAACGTGTTTCCCAGAGGGAACATGCAGTTCAGCTTGTCACCAGCCTTCAGCTGTGCCAAGGCACGTGTGCCGTCACCGATGGCAGCCACCAGCAACCACAGCTCATTTGCTTGATAATCAACGAAGTTTATAGATATCGGGCGTCTCAGGAATGTCGTTGCAGATCCGTCGATGCGTATCTCCACGAACTGTCCTGGTGCCATTTCGGGCAGCTTCTCCGCATAGGTCAACTTTATCAAGACGTATTTGTCGTTGATATGGTCCACCGAAGAAACAATCAGGTCTAAAACGTATTTTTTCATCAGTTTCATTTATAAGTTTCGGCAAAATTAGGCAAAAAATCCCTAATATCTACCCATAAGCTCACATTATTATCCGCAAAGCCGCCAAAAAGCCCATTATCCCCAACCGATAATCATTACGTGATTGGGGTCTGATTATTCAGAAGAGCGAGATAATCACTTCTTCGGCACGAAACTTTCCCACGTCTGGTCATCGTAAAACACTCTTATTTCAGTTATCCTCCGGCGCTCCTTCTCCTTATATACGATGTCCGTGTGTACGGGCGACTTTGGCTGCTGCCTCACGTTAGTAGCGAAAGCGTTGCCCATCGGGGCGCTCTGCTGCGATGTTGCCCCCGCATTTCCGTCAGCATCACCGAAGTCGAGCATCTGCTCTCCTGCCATACCGCTCTCCTGTGGGGTAGAGGAGGAGTCATCCGCCGACGCTTCGTCAACGAACATCATTCCTTTTCCAAACATGAGCCAGTCAAGACTGATGTTCGGAAATTTCGACTTTATAGAGTCCACGGTGTTCAGAGTCGGTTTTGTACGTCCCTGAAAAATTCCACTCAGTGTGGCAGGAGATATTCCGAGGAAGTTTGCAAACGTCTGTTGAGTCATGTGCTGCGCTTCCATCAGCTGTCTAATTCTGTCCTTCATTTTCTTATCTTATAGTAAAAATAGGGGTTGTAGCCCTGATTTTGTTTGACTTTACAAAGGTAAATCAAAAAAATGGAACACACAACAAATGTAGAATATATTTTATTTTCTAAATATTAGACTTCTAAATGTAAATTCGTAAAATCAAATCTTTAAACTCAGGTTTTTAGGTTTTGAATTTGTAAATGTGAATTTTAGGGAGCTAAACGTCCGGAAAGCCTTTGTTTACGGGATTTTTGGAATTAACTGGCTGTGATTTGGTTATTTATATATGTTTAGGGGTGTAAATAGGGAATATACATTAATTTTGTAAGATATTTTGTATAATTCACTCTGTCAGCTACTTTAAAGGTATAAAACTCATTGGTTTTCAGTGATTTATAAGGCTTATTTTATTCTGCATAATAATTCGTGTGAATTTTAATATTTAAATATTCGGATATTGATATTTGAATTTGATTTAATAAAATGTATTCAAGTTTTCAAATGTATAAATCGCATTTACTAAATTAAACTTCAATGTTTTAAAATTTAAATCTTTGAATTTCACAAAGATATATCAAAACAATTGTTAACGCTGAATTTAAAGTCATTTTCAGAGTCGTTTTTTTCAGAAACAAAAGGATTCCGAACGAGGGGAAAGTAATGTCAGAATCATGCTATTCTCATGATAGGAAAAATCACGCAAAGCCCTGATTTCAAGCGGAAATAAGGATAAAATTCATGTTCGTGAAAATCATTTCTTTTTACAAAATCTGCACCGAAAATGTAAAAAATCGCATCATTTCGGGGTGCAAACATCATAACCTAATGACCTCTAAGTTTGCAGAAGATTGCGACGAAGTCGCATAAACTCCAAAATAATCAAGGTAAAACTATGATTGCTAAAGACAGTTTCGTACCTTTGTTGTAAAAAGGTAGAATCGGTCTGTCGAAGAGGTAAACCAGCTAATGACCCAGCCGTAAAGCTATAAATCGTTTAGGTCCTCATCGACATAGTTGCAAAGACCAGATAGAAAGTTATCGGCTCTGAGCCTTGTTAGAGTGTTAGTCCATACAACTATTGACCAATTCTACACAATAAAACTCGTACAAAGTTATGAAGAATTTATTTATCGGAGTTGATTTTTCGAAAGAAA